>JAEEGJ010005440.1_pt1 | contig 40107 bp, 30 predicted proteins | sample 8958761 | NCBI WGS metagenome assembly JAEEGJ01 (sample SAMN16246546, study PRJNA631951) | gut metagenome | biome: gut microbiome; feature: rumen; material: RS-attached | host: Bos | place: Iran: Karaj | collected 2018-10 | reverse complement strand
ATAAATTCTGCCTTTAAAGACTCTCTAACAGAATCATCAATACTCGTAACTATAGTATCCTTACATTCATCAGGTTCAGAAACAACCCCAATATTCGTATCATTGGCTGCGTTGTCGGTTTCAATATCTTCTTCCATAGCATCTATATTTGGAGAGATGGCCCTTTTCGTCTTCAGGCGGAACAAATACCACAACAACCGACTTAAAAGTTCGCTCAGGGGTGTTATGAAGATTGAGAATACCATAGATACACCAAATCCCACAAACAAGATAATACATATAAACAAGACCACCTTCATAATAGAAGATGTTTCGCCAATAATACTCATGGTGTAATTATATCCCGCTACACTCAAAATGATAAAACAAAGAGCATAGCATATATACATGGACACAGTCCATGCACGATCATTTATCCATTTACTCATATTAATCCTTTCTATTCACCCGGTATTTCTGCCTCGGATGGTTTGGAACGTTTTCGTACATTTTTACCAACTTATCAGCCAAATGTGGTAAGACCTCATTTCTTATATAGTTCTTGTCTCTATCAAGGAATGTTGCAATGTCTTCTATCGTTCTCCATTCTGTGCAGAAGTCAAGGATTAGTTTCTCTATCTCTAATTTGGAAAACCTCTTTTTCTTTGAACTTGCAAGGTTCTTCTCTGAGGTTGCAAGATTCTCATCTGGACTTGCAAGGTTTTCCTTTGAGGTTGCAAGGTTTTCGCCAGAACTTGCAAGGTTTCCTGTATAGCTTGCAAGTTTAACACCATAAACATGATACTTGGTACCTCGTCCATGACCTGAGGCTTCCAACAAATGAGCTGCACACATATCACTAAGCATCTTAGTGATGTCGGCACGATGGATGTCCAAGGCATATTGCAGTCTTTCGTTGGTAATCTCTTCCTCAGAATATGCCATTGATAATGCTGTCAGCTGTGGTCGTGGCAGTTGTTCAACTCGTCCACCAAACAATCTTATCAGCCCATTCTTGACATTTTCATCTAACAGAGACTCCATAGACATGGTAAGGATCACTTTATTGGGCCGACTTCTCTCAACGATATACGGTCGCTTCCAGTTCTGTTTCTCCCAACCGTGAATAATCTTGTCGGCACCGCTGCCAGCTTTTTCAGCAGAGCCAAGGAAGGTGAACATGGTCTGTAAGTACTTGTTTCTACAGATGCTTTCACCTCCTTTGTAGAATTGCTTGGGAGAGATAAGCATGGTGCCAGGATTGGAGAACACCATCTTGTTGGGATACTTATAGACATTCAACGTGGCATTTTCCGTGTGATCTGCATGAACCAGCATATTGGATAGTGCCTCTCTGACTGCGACATGAGCAGGCGTTTCCGTCTTTCGCTGGTTATCCTCCAAAATGAAAGGCTTGGGCAGGAAGTTCTGGAGGATGGGCAATACCTTACTATAGAACTGGAACAGGTTAGACTCCCAGTTACCATCAGGGCAAATGCGGTTCACCCAACGGCTATCCTTATCGACAATCTCCTGATAGTCTGGGAAGAAGTTGGGATTCTCATCCATAATGGCGCTGTAGGTGCCAAACATCAGCAGTCCAGCGTAGGTCAGTCCATATTCGCCAGTCTTCCTATCTTTTCTAAACACATTGAGTTTTTCCAAGAACTGGTCTTCAGGCAATGAATTCCATACATGATCAGGATTCCATTGCTCAAAACGGCGTCGATATTGTTGGATTGAGGCAGGATCCAAATCATCCTTGCTAAAGTTCTTCAGGATGCGTCCATCTACCGGGCTTGCAAGGTTGGCATCGGCAAACATACTGTTGACTTCTTCGCGTGAACAATGATAATCGCCATCAAGGTCACGTCGATAAGTGCCAGTATAAGGGTCTAAGCCACAAAATACAGGCCTCAGACTAATATCTACCCGTGGAATATAGAAAACAAGGAAATGGGTTCCGCCAAACTCGACATCAAACACATCATCTTCTTTTAGCAATGCAATATTTATGTTTTGCTTGCTGTGCATACCATTGAAGAAATCACGCTTTAGCTTGGCAATTTGTGATTCGTCCAAACCGTCTAAAATGAGTTCTTCATCTTTTTCTTTCACACCGAAGACGATAGCGCCACCATTCGTGTTGGCAAATGAAGAATAGGTTGACCAAAAGGATTTGGGGAATCCACCTGCAGCCGTTTTAAACTCCAGTTCATCCGATTCCTTATCCTGTAACAACCGTTCTAACACGGGTTGCATATCCTCGTATCTGTATTTCCGATTTGCCATGAATTCCTTATACCTTATTATATATTATGGTGCAAAGGTACGACTTTTCTTTGTATCTTGGCACACTAAACCTATCTTTTCTCGTTTTTTAGTCATTTACTTACCTAACAGCAGGCTTAATAACTCTTCCTTTGTCATGGTTTCCTTGACCATCTTGACCAATTCTTCTTTGGTCATGTCCTTCTGGCGTAGTGATTTCAGTTCTGAGAGATCCAGAAGATAAGAGTTATATTGCATCTGTTCTTCTATGGGATAGGGTGATATGTACCGCTTGGTTATCTGTCCCTTATTCCCCAGTGAGTGGCCCATTGCAAAGCTGATATAATCCATCGGAACTTTAGAGCGACTCAGATTCGTAGCAAAGCTATGACGGGCAAAGGTGGAAGACGGTTTGATATCCCAGTCTATTATCTCTGCTATCTTCTTCACTCTGTCTGCTACGTTGTGATTCTCCTGATGTATCTTGTCCCTGGCACTCTTGCTGTCAGGATCAACACCCTCGCCAAGAAGGAATGGAAATACCAATGCGCCTTTCTCAACAGGAGCAGCCAACTCGTCTAATATCTTCTTCAACGGCGGTATAATAGGGATTATCACCTCTGAACCCGATTCTGAGTGATCTTTCGTCTTATGACGGAAGAATCGGAGGGCTTTGTGCTCGGATATATCGTAATAGTCATCATAGCGTAGCAAAGCTAAATCATAAAGGTTGCATCCATTACAAAGATACTGGGCCAGGAACATACCAAGACTCTGCTTCATCTCGTCTGGGTGTTTATATTCTTTGGGAATCTCACCATTGACATAGAACTCATACAGTTCTGTCATTTGGCCAATGGTTAGGAAATCAGCCTTACGTGAAGATCCAGATGGAATCTTAACTTTCAATGGGTCTGATGCACTAAACGGATAGTCTTTTTCCAGCATATAACCGTTGCTAATGCAAGCCTTGAACACAACTCGGATGGCCCGAAGATAGAATCCGATAGTCGTTTGTGTGTATTTCATCTTCTTCATGTAGGCTATCCATGCCTGAATTTTATCCACACCAACATTATAGCCGTCCTTCGCATTATACACACCGCTCTTTATGAAACAATCGCGGGCATTACGGTAGGTTTCTGCTGTGCTTGCCTTCTTCTGCGAGATAACCTCATTCCACAAGCCGATGAACGAATTAGCATATGGTTCAGAGCTTTCCTTTGAATCCCCATAGGTCGAGATACGTCCGGTTATCACAGAACGAATGTTATCAACAGACTTCAATGTACCTTTATTATACATATCACGGACAAGCCCTACATATTGGCTGTACGTTTCCACCAAATGGGTTTTCTCGATATAGTTCTGGTTCTGATTGCCGCCACGTCCACGCCCATCCGATTTGCAGATGGCATCGAACTCTTCTACCGAGTACTTATATCCCAAATGGAAAAAGTACCGGCTCCCATTCACCGTGAAACGAATGGATGCGTGATACTTGCCATCTTCATCCCTATATCTGGTATCAAGTGTCAATACGATGGTACAATTACCCATAGTCAGCGACTCCAAATTGGGTATCGTTTCTCTCTTCTTTCTTTCTGCCATATTACGTCTTTTTATCTAATCTGAACAAATTTTGGTTATCTCGACTCACTCAAATCTTCTGAAACCCCTTTATTTATTGACAATTCGTCTGAACAAATTTTGGTTATCTATTCTCGTAATTACCCAATTTCATGGAGTATCATAAACTGCTGCAAAGTTACTAACTTTCTGTGAATCAACCAAATCCACTTAAACATAATATCGCAAAATCTTACATTTTTTAACTGTTAATCAGGGGGTCGTTGGTTCAAGCCCATCCTGAAGCGCCCTAAGAATCAAGAGGTTACGAGAAATCGCAACCTCTTTTTTTATATTATTTGCGAACTTATTGCGAACATTATAGTAACCAGAAGTAACCAAAAGCAAAACAGAAAATCAAAAAAAACGTTGTTTTTGTACTCAATTATTAAAAATAATATCTAACTTTGCACATGATTATACTTGACGTAAGCATCATCTGAACTAAAATTACATCATAAAATGAGACTCATCAACAATTTATATATGATGCTACTCCTGCTTGTCCTTGTTTCGTGCTCAGGACACAAGACTTGGCGTATTGGAGTATCGCAATGCAGTGAAGACATCTGGCGCGATAAACAGAACCAGGAACTCAAGATGTGTACTTATCTTTATGACAATGTGGATATCGAATTTGCCTCGGCCGACGATAACGACAAGGTTCAGATTAGCCAGATTAACCATTTCATCGATGAGGGTGTTGACCTGCTGATTGTGTCGCCAAATCAGGTAAACACCATCTCTCCAGCCATTGACCGTGCCTACGACATGGGCATTCCCGTGATTCTCTTCGACCGGAAAAGTGACTCCAAGAAATATACGGCATTCATGGGTGCCGACAATCAGATGATGGGCAGCATAATAGGCAAATACATTATCGGACAGAAGAGCCAAGGGACCATCCTGGAAATCAAGGGCCTGAAGGGGTCTTCACCGGCACAGGAACGACATGAAGGATTCGTGAAGGGAATCGGCGATGGAAGCCGGCTCATCACATGTGACGGCGATTGGACACAAAATAGCGGCTTCCGCCTAATGGACTCAGTGCTCCAGCTGCGGCAGGATATTGTCTGTGTGTTCGGCCAGAACGACCGCATGGCGGTTGGTGCCTATGAAGCAGCGAAGAAACGGGGCTTGGAAAAGAAGATAATGTTTGTGGGCATCGATGCTTTGCCGACGAAAGACGGCGGCATAGAACAAGTGAAAAGAGGAGTGCTTTCCACCTCTTATATATATCCCACGCGAGGTGACTTGCTGATGCAACTTGCGATGAACATCCTGGAGGGCAAGCCCTACAAGAAAGAGAACTTACTGAAGTCGGCCTTGGTGACCCATGAAAATGCCGAGGTGATGCTGATGCAGGCAGAGGAGATGAGTGAGCAGAACGAACGTCTTTCTACGCTTCACGAGAAAGTGGATTGGTATCTGTCACAATACCGCCATCAGCGAATATACCTCTTACTCATGGGTATAATCGCACTGCTGATCATCGGACTGATGTGGTTTCGCATTTACGCATTACGACGTCGGCATCGCATAGAACGTGAAGCCTTCGCCTTGGTGACGGCAACCCCCTCCAGTTCCACGATGAGAGAGAGAGTTACCCCTCCCAATTCCCCAGAAGGAGATAAAACGGATGAAGAGAATACCGATGCTTCTGCCGACGTCACCCGGGTAAGCAAAGAGCAACAAGAACTGATAGCCGAAGACGGCGACATCGATTCCAACTTCCTTGACCGTTTGCGTCAGTTGGTACAGGAGAAGATGACCGACAGCGATTTTGGCGTTGAGTCTTTGGCAAGCGATATGAGCCTAAGCCGAGTGCAGCTCTACCGAAAGGTGAAAGCCCTGACGGGGCGCACCCCTGTCGATATCATCCGCCTAAGCCGCCTGAACCGAGCCAAAGCCTTGTTGGCACAGGGCAATCGTAACGTATCCGAGGTAGCTTACGACGTAGGTTTTTCTTCTCCCAGTTACTTCACGAAATGTTTCAAGGATGAATTCGGGGTTGTCCCCGGGGAAATGAAATAGCGAGGGAATCATAAAAATCGTTCATTTAACAGCAAAAATGTTACATGAACGATTTTTTTTACCACTTGAAACATCTGTTTTATCCTCGTTTTAATGTTCAGACTACCTTTGCTGCCAGTAAATCTATTGCTAACTTAAAAAGACAAGAAATGAAAGATCTAAGAAGATTTCTACTGAGCACATTGCTCTTGTTCGTCTGCGTTGCCATTCAGGCGCAGAAGACAGAAGCATCGGGCACAGTCGTTGATGCCACTGGCGAAGGCGTCATCGGTGCCACGGTGATGGAAAAAGGTACGTCGAACGGTACCGTTACAGATTTCGACGGCAACTTTACTATTAAAGTGAACGAGGGTGCCATCCTCACCATCTCTTACATTGGCTATCAGACGGTAGAACTTCCCGCCCAAAGCGGTATGAAGGTGACGCTGAAAGATGATGCCGAGATGTTGCAGGAAGTGGTGGTGACTGGTTATCAGGTACAGCGCAAGGCCGACTTGACGGGGTCTGTCGGTGTTGTGGAAACCAAAGACTTCAAGACCAGCAACACCGACCCTATGGCTTCCCTGCAAGGTAAAGTGCCCGGTATGACCATTACTTCGAATGGCTCTCCTTCCGGCGAGGCTGATGTTCACATACGTGGTATCGGCAGTATGGGTGGTTCAAGCACATCTCCTCTTTACATTGTCGATGGCATGCCATTCAGCGGTTCGCTGAACAGCCTGAATGCTTCTGACATTGAGACCATGCAGGTGTTGAAAGATGCTGCCTCTGCCTCTATATATGGTTCTCGAGCTGCCAACGGTGTCGTTGTTATCACCACCAAGAAAGGCAAAAAAGGCGACAAGGTGAATATTGACTTCAATGCCTCCGTGTCGATGGCATGGATGTCGCAGAAGATGAAACTTCTCAACACTCAGCAGTATGCCACTGCGCTGGTACAGGCTGCTTTGAACGACGGAAAGAATCCTGCCGACTATGCCAAGAACTACGGCTTGGCTCTTGATGTTGCAGGAGGTACACCTATCTCGGTCTATAACCCAGTCACGGGTGCCATGGAATCCTATGCAGTGGGAGGTTTCTATGACGGCTATATGAATTCCAACAGAACCATGCGCTACAGCGATACCGACTGGGTGGACGAAATTAGCCGCAAGGGCATCACCCAGAACTATGACCTTTCGCTTTCGAAAGCTAACGACAAGGGCTCTTCGCTCTTCTCTGTAGGCTATAAGAAGGCTTTAGGTGTGCTGAAACATACAGATTTCGAGAACTTCTCCGCACGCTTCAACAGCAGTTATAAGATTAATAGCATCATCACGGTAGGTGAGAATGCTACGTTCTCCTATTCTAACAATGTAGATTGCGCTCCTCTAGAAAATGCCTTGAAAATTGCTCCTACACTTCCCGTCTATGAAGAGGACGGAGTTACTTTCTCCGGGCCTGTGGGTGGTATGAGTGATCGTCAGAACCCTATGCGCGAACTCTTTCATAATAAGGACAACCGATTGAAGAAGTGGCGTATATTTGCCAATGCTTATGTTGACATCACCCCTATCAAGGGCATGCTCTTCCGTTCAAATTTCGGTATCGACTACACCAACAGCAATATCCGCAGCCTGCAGCACACCTGGAATTCGGATGTCGTGAAGAATAGCACCAATGCCAGCACGCTTTCACAGACGCATAGCACGAAATGGACTTGGTCTAACACTCTACAGTATAATTTCGACATCATCGAAAACCACAATTTGAACATTCTCCTCGGTATTGAGGCTCATCAGGACAACTACATCGATTTCTCAGCCCGCCGCACCAACTATCCATTGGAGACCTTCGACTATATGTGGCCCAATGCTGGCACAGGCATTCAGAACGTCACTGGTGCTGGCGACTCTTATAAACTGATGTCATACTTTGGCAAAATAGACTATAACTGGAACGACCTCCTGCTGGCTTCGTTCACATTACGCCATGACGGTTCGAGCCGCTTCGGTAAAAATCACCAGTATGGTACATTCCCCTCCGTATCATTAGGCTATCGTCTCTCAAAACATATCAATGCCGAATGGCTGCGCGACTGGAAAATCCGCGCCAGCTATGGTGTGACCGGTAACCAGGGCATGAACTCAAATACCGCTCACTTCGGACTTTACGTTGCAGACTACGGTTCTTCTCGTGAGAACTCCACAGCCTACGACCTTAATCTACAGAAATCAGGTACATTGCCCTCCGGCTATTATAAATTGCAATCTGCAAATGAAGACCTGAAGTGGGAGTCCTCATCACAGTGGAACTTTGGTACAGACTTCCTGCTTTTCAACGACGACCTCTACGGTTCTTACGACCTCTTCTTCAAGGAGACTAAGGACATGCTTGTGCAGCCAGCATTCCTCGGAGCCATTGGTTTCGGCGGACAGACTTGGATTAATGGCCCCACGCTCAAGAACTGGGGTATGGAATTCACGCTGGGATATCGTCATAAGACTTCTTACGGACTATCGTACGACGTAACTGGCAATGTTGACTTCTACCGCTCCAAGGTGACCTATCTGCCCGAGAAGTCGAAGAACTCCTATGAGCACAACGACTACCACAACCTGGCTCAAGACGAGCGAGCCTATGGTTCGCGCATTGGCTATGTGGTTGAAGGTCTCTATCAATCACGCGAGGAAGTGCTTTCCCGCGGACAGGCAGGTGCCCGTGTGGGTGGTCTGAAATATGCCGACCTCGATGGCGACGGCATGATCAACGAGAAAGACCGCACATGGATATTCAATCCCGTTCCCAATTTCTCCTATGGTGTCAACGTTAACGTATCCTACCGCAATTTCGACTTCACCATGTTCTGGCAGGGTGTTGCCGGTGTTGATGTCATCAACGATCAGAAATTCCAGACCGACTTCTGGAGTATCACCGATGCCGGCTCTAACAAGGGAGAGCGTCTGATTGACGCCTGGACCCCTGCCAACAGCGGTTCCACCATACCTGCCCTTACCACATCGAATGGAGCAGACGAGGGACGCCTGTCGTCATATTTCGTCGAGAATGGTTCCTACATTAAGATGCGTACATTGCAATTAGGCTATACCCTGCCTGAGACCATTGCCAAGAAGCTGCTCTTGTCGAAGGCCCGCGTTTTCCTCTCCGGTGACAATCTCCTGACCATTAAGTCGAAAACGCTCACCTGCTCAGATCCTGAGAGCACGGCCTGGAACTATCCTCACACAGCTTCCTTCACCTTTGGAATACAACTGGGATTCTAATAGAGTTAAGAATTAAGAGTTAAGATTTAAGAATTATGAAAAAGATCAATTTATATATAGCATCACTGCTGCTTTCTGTCTTAGCAGTGTCATGCAGCGTAGATGATGTGAAACCGCAGGGCACGCTCGATGAAGAAACGGCGTTTTCCAGTCCTGAGAAACTCGTCACCGCAGCCTATGCAAAACTCGGCGACGACTGGTATTCCTATCCGTTCAACCTCTGGCCCTACGGCGACATGAGTGCCGACGACTGCCTGAAGGGCGGCTCCGGCGAAAACGATACGGGTTATCACCCCATGGAGATTTTCTCCACGCTGCAACCCGATCGCGGTGAGTTCGACGAACTCTGGTATCAGCTCTATAGCGCCATTTCCCGTTGCAACCGTGCTTTGGAATCAATGGCCAATGCCGAAGACACCCCTGCCATTAAGCAGCTAAAAGGTGAAGTGCGCTTCCTGCGCGGCCATTTCTATTACAAGCTACAGCAGATGTGGTACGAGGTGCCTTTTATTACCGAAGGCATGGACAATGCTGCCATCGAGGCTTGTCCGCAGAGTTCTCACAACGAGATTATGCAGCACATCATAGACGACTTCCAGTATGCATACGAGAATTTGGCCGAGGCAAAACCCGGCTCTACAGGCCGTGCACACAAGGTGGCTGCTGCCGCCTATCTGGCCAAATGCTATCTGAACTGGGCTTACGGCGACGGCTATGAAGCCACAACGGGCTATAGCCACGTAGATAAGCAGAAAATTCAGAAGGTGTTGGAATACACAGACGTGGTGAAGAACTCTCCCTACAACTATCTCGACACCTACGGACACATCTTCCTGCAAGACTATGCCAACTCCGTGGAGAGCATCTTCGCCGTGCAGCACAGCAACAAGGCCGACGACGGCACTCAGTACGGACGCGCCAACTGGTCTAACATGCTCAATGGTGCCTGGGGCGTATGGTCGTGCGGATGGGATTTCCACAAGCCCTCGCAGAATCTGGTGAATGCCTTCAAGACCAAGAACGGTCTGCCGATGGACAATTTCGACGAAGACCACAATGCCATCGTCGTCAATGGTGCCGACTCAAAGTATAAGTACGACCCCCGTCTGTTCCACACCGTGGGCATGCCTACCTATCCTTATAAATATGAGGCTACGACCACGCTGACCAAGGCCAACAGCCGCACGCCCAACACCTACGGCTACTATTGCTCGATGAAGGAGATTCCGCAGCGCTCTAAGGGCGAGGACTACGACAACCCTTGGCAGGCCTTCGGCCAGAACGACTACGTGCTGCGCTATACCGACGTGATGCTCATGCGTGCCGAAGCCCTCATCGAAAGTGGCGACTTCAACGGCGAGGCCCTGCAGATCATCAACGAGATTCGCAGCCGTGCCAAGCGCGACATCAGCAGCACATCGCTCATCAAGTATGCCAAAGACCAGTGCGACATCAGTCTCTACGGCAGTTTCGCATCGCAAGACGATGCACGCAAGGCCCTGCGCTGGGAACGCCGTCTGGAACTGGCCATGGAGGGCCACCGCTTCTTCGACCTGCGCCGTTGGGGCCTGCTCTCCAAGACGCTCAACAAGTATTTCGAAACGGAGAAGACCGACGAGTATGACGGCCAGACCTATGCCCTCTACTACAAGGATGCCTTCTTCACCCCTGGCAAGAATGAGTATTTCCCCATCGCCAACAATCAGATGAACTACGTGCAGGGACTCTATCACCAGAACAAAGGGTATTAATGAGTTTATAGTTTAAAATAAAAAAATTAAAGATTAATGCTTTATGAATAAGATATATAATATAATAGGTGTAGCTCTGCTAGGTGCTCTTCTCTTCACCTCCTGTCAGGACAGAGACCTTCCAGGCTCCGGTGAGATGAAAGTGGCAGCTCCGGATGCGGCGCAAATCAAGGGCGTGGCCAGCGGCGACAACAATTACGACTATACCCTTACGTGGCCACAGAGTAGTCAGGGTGCCACCATGCAGGTGGCCGTGTTCAAGAACGGTTCGCAGATACAGGGCTTCGTCCCCTGTCAAGGCAATTCTTTCACGCTGAAGAATCTCGAGACCAACCAACTCTATGAGTTTCTTTTCAAATATGCTACCAGCGAGGCTATCTCCAATGGCGTGATGACGTCGTACACACGTCCCGGTGCCACTTCAGCAAGCAACGTGAAAATGGAGCAAATTGACATGGCCGACGACAAGCACGACTTGAAAATCACGTGGACAGCCAGCCCCGATGCTACGTCCTATATCCTTAAACTCACCAACAGTACTGGCTCAAGAGTGGTTACGACCACCGTCAACGAACCGTCCTATCTCCTGAAGGACGTACAAATGAAAGAGAGCTGGGAAGCCACCGTCATCGCCGAGAACGACAAGGGACGCGCCCTGCCCGTTATGGCTTCTGCAAAGATTGGCGGCAAGATTCCAGCCTTCCTCTCTGAATATCCCACGCCCGAGGAACTCATTGCTAATGGCGATGACGATGAAGCCAGCGCCTGGCTGTGGTTCAATGAGAACTATCCCAATGGTGAGTATGTCTATTTCGGCTCGATCAACACCGTGGCCGACATCGAGGACTATCGCATGCTCTTCTGGCTGCGCGACATCGAGACTGGCAATGCTGACGACATCTGGAACTTCTCCGAAGTGGCACGCAATGCAGCCCCCTGCATCGAACAGTATGTTAAGAATGGCGGAAATTTACTCTTGTGGTCGCATGCCGTTCCCTATATCGGCACAATCAACCGTCTCCCCACTTCACTCCTCCGTGGTGTGAACAACGCTTTCGGCTGCGGCACTGGCGGAATGAATCCCGACGTATGGAAGATGGGTATCTGCCTCAAGACCGAGTCGTTCTACGTTGATTTCAGCTCGCATCCCATCTATGCCGGACTGCCCACCGAGAAACTTCATGACGGCTGTCCTGTGGGCATAGCCATGAAGGGTGCAGGCTGGACAGAAGACCACAACTGCCTGTTCTTCGACATTCCCACCAAACTTACCGACCTTGGCAATACCACCGAAGAGTGCTACGTGTCTCTGACCACCGAGCATGGTATCTATCCTCTCGGTACGTGGGACAGCCAATCGGCATGGGTCTCACAGCTCAATGTATGGGAGGCTAAGGGTGCAGAGAAAGCCCCAGAAGGATTCCAGAAAGGCTGTGGTACGGTGCTCTGCATTGGTAATGGTGGTTGTGAGTTCTCTATGAAGAATGCCGATGGAACCCCCGACAAGAGCGCCCATCCCAAGAATAACTCCTGTCAGGACAACATCCTGAAACTGGCCAAGAACAGTGTTGAGTACCTGATGTCTATCTAAGTTTAAATCATCTGTTGGATTAATTCATCTTAGGTTGTTAATAGCAGTTAGGTTATTTGAAAATGAAAAGATTGTTTTCAAAATGATCACTTGACAGTCCACCCGGTGATTTCAGAATCACTGGGTGGATTTTTCCTTCAAGGTATTCACCTGTGACATACAGGGAGGATAAAGCGGATTTAATGGGAAAATTGTTTCACTGAAACATTTTTGTGACTTTCTGAAACATTTGTTTTAGCACGAAAATCGCTTTTTCCGCTATCTTTGCAGTCAGATAAATCAAATGTACTAACAAAAATGAACAAAAGCCTGAAAATTCTTATTGCCGCAGCGGCCTTCTTGGCTGCAGGCACCAATGCGGATGCACAGATTGCCTCACCCGAGCATCTGAGTGACACACACACTATGTTGAGGGTACAGCCGGGAAACGAATACCTGCTGCTACCTGTAGAAGAAAAGGAAGAGAATGCCCATGTGGATGTGATTTGCAATAATCATGTTGTAAAGAGTTTCAATGTGAAACTTGCCGTTGACAAGGTGGATTATTTTGTTCCGCTGCAATTTGAAAACAAGGGAAACGGGAAATACTTGCTCGACATCGTGTTCCCTGCCGATCGCCACAAGACAGGATCAGTAAAGAATTTCACCTGCTGGAAGGAGATAAAACTTTCGTCGGCTTTCGATACGGCCAACCGCGAGCACTTCCGCCCCGCATATCACCACACACCGAAGTACGGATGGATGAACGACCCCAACGGTATGTTCTATAAGGATGGCCAGTGGCACCTGTATTTCCAGTTGAATCCTTACGGTTCGCAGTGGGAAAACATGACCTGGGGCCACAGTGTCTCGACTGACTTGGTGCATTGGCAACAGATGCCTGATGCCATCGAGCCCGACGGACTGGGGACCATCTTCAGCGGCAGTGCCGTGATTGACAAGAACAACACGGCCGGTTTCGGAGCCGGCGCCATTGTGGCCATGTACACTTCGGCCGGACGCCATCAGACGCAGAGTATTGCCTACAGCACCGACGGCGGACGGACGTTCACGAAATATGCCGGCAACCCCGTGCTGACGCTGGATGTTCCCGATTTCCGCGACCCGAAGGTGTTCTGGCACGAGGGCACACAGCGCTGGATTGTAGTGCTGGCCGTGGGTCAGGAAGTACAATTCTATTCGTCGAAGAATCTGAAGGAGTGGACCTACGAGAGTTCTTTCGGCCATGAGTATGGCAACCACGACGGGGTGTGGGAATGTCCTGATATGCTAGAGTTTGGCGGTTCTGAGTGGGTGCTCTTGCTGAATATCAACCCCGGTGGTCCCTTTGGTGGAAGTGCCACGCAGTATTTCACGGGATCGTTCGATGGCCACCGTTTCGTGTGCAACTCTAAGCCCTCTACGACCAAATGGATGGACTACGGCAAGGATCATTATGCCACGGTGACTTTCCACAATGCTCCCGAAGGCCGCCATGTGGCACTGGCCTGGATGAGCAACTGGCAGTATGCAGGCGTGGTTCCCACCCAGCAGTACAGAAGTGCCAACAGCATTCCCCGCGATCTAAAGATTTTCAAATCAGGCGACGAGACCATTCTGGCTTCCATTCCATCTAAGGAAATTAACGCCGTGCGCGGCAAGCAACTGAAGAAACTCTCGAATGCCTGCGAAGTGGTGGTCGATGTGAAAGGTTCTGCCGACATTGTGCTGCAGAATGCGAAAGGCGAGAAGGTGACGATGCGCTACGATGAGGCCAACCGCACTTTTGCCATGGACCGCAAACAAAGCGGTGCAACGTCGTTCAGCGATGCCTTCCCCGTTGAGACTGTGGCCCCGACATACGGAGCCATCCGCCAGTTGCGCATCTTCATCGACAACTGCAGCATCGAAGCCTTCGACAGCGAGGGTAAGATGGTGATGACCAACCTGGTATTCCCCACCGAGCCTTACAACACCATAAAGGTGAAGGGCGGGAAGACTAAAATCTATGAACTGAAAATGTAGTACCTAAAACAAAAAAACATCAAACTATGAAAGAAAATAAAACTGCCCTGCTTATCCCGGTGATGCTCTGTTTCTTCGCCATGGGATTTGTCGATCTGGTTGGCATCGCCAGCAACTATGTGAAAGAAGACCTCGGACTGACAGACTCCGTAGCCAACGTATTTCCCTCACTGGTATTCTTCTGGTTCTTGATTTTCTCCATACCCACAGGTATGTTGATGAACAAGATTGGAAAGAAAAAGACCGTACTGTTATCACTTATTGTGACGGTGATATCACTGCTACTGCCATTGTTTGGCGAGAACTTCCCCATCATGCTGGCTTCCTTCTCGCTGCTGGGTATCGGGAATGCATTGATGCAAACCTCGCTGAACCCGCTCATGGCACTGGTCACCGGAGGTAAGAACCTGGCCTCATCGCTCACCTTCGGACAGTTTGTGAAGGCCATCTCCTCGTTCATGGCTCCCTATCTGGCCATGTGGGGTGCCACTGCCGTGATACCCAACTTGGGGTTGAACTGGCGCGTACTCTTTGCTATCTATTTCGTAATAGGACTTTTGGCCGCACTTTTACTCTGGATTACACCGATTAAGGAACAGAAGATTGAAGGCAAGGCCTCATCGTTTGTTGACTGCATCAAACTGTTGGGTGAGCCCATCGTACTGCTTTCGTTCTTAGGTATCATGTGCCATGTGGGTATCGACGTGGGTACCAACACCACTGCTCCCAAGATATTGCAGGAACGCTTAGGGATGACTCTCAACGACGCCGCCTTTGCCACTAGTCTCTATTTTATTTTCCGTACCATCGGCTGTCTGACGGGCTCGTTCTTCCTCCGCGTGATGAAGACGAAGGTATTCTTTATCATTTCGGTCATCATGATGGCACTCAGCATGGTGCTGATGTTCAGCGGTTCCACCAAACTCTTGCTCTATGCCGGTATCGCACTGGTGGGCTACGGCAACTCCAACATCTTCTCAATGTGCTTTGCCCAGGCCCTGACCGCCATGCCCACGAAGCAAAACGAAGTATCGGGACTGATGGTCATGGGACTCTTCGGCGGCACTGTGTTCCCCCTCATCATGGGTTTCATGAGCGATGCCATGGGACAGGCCGGAGCCGTAGCCGTGATGGCTGTGGGCGTTCTTTATCTTATCACGTATATCAAACAAGTTAAACAATAACAATCATGGAAAGAAAAATCGTAGGTCTGGGCGAGGCACTATGGGACTGCCTGCCCGAAGGAAAGAAACTAGGTGGCGCACCTGCCAACTTCGCATATCATGCCGGACAATTTGGTTTCGACACTCTTGCCGTCAGTGCCTTGGGTGAGGATGCTCTGGGCGAGGAAACGATAGCCGCACTCGAAGAGCACCGGCTGAACTACCTGATGCCTCGCATCCCCTATCCCACGGGAACGGTACAGGTGACACTCGACGAGCAGGGCATCCCTACCTATAACATCCGCGAAGGTGTGGCATGGGACAATATTCCCTTTACGCCTGAGATAGAGGAAGTAGCCAAGAACTGTCAGGCCGTCTGCTTCGGTTCACTAGCCCAGCGTAGCGTTGTCAGCCGCGAGACCATCGCGAAATTCCTTGATTCCACCCCCGACGACTGTATGAAGATTTTCGACATCAATCTGCGCCAGAGTTTCTTCACCAAGGAAATCATCGAAGCCTCCATGCGCCGATGCAACATCCTGAAGATCAACGACGAGGAACTGGTTGTTGTCAGCCGTATGTTCGCACTTCCCGATCTGGACGAGGAAAAACGCTGCAAGCAGCTCATCCAGGAATACAATCTCGACATCCTGGTGCTCACCTGCGGAACCAACGGCAGCTATGTGTTCACGGCTGACAAGTCGTACTATCAGCCCACGCCGAAGGTTGAAGTGGCCGACACCGTAGGTGCCGGAGACTCTTTCACCGGTTCTTTCTGCGCAGCCATCCTGAAAGGCAAGCCCATCCACGAGGCCCACGAACTGGCCGTCAAGGTTTCGGCCTTCGTCTGCACGCAGAACGGAGCCATGCCCACACTGCCCGAGGATTTCCTCGTATAGTAAGCTCAGGTAATAAAATAGAACTTTCACGAAAAACAGGCAATCATCAAATGATATTGCCTGTTTTTCGTATTCTTGCAGCGAGCCAAACATATATCAAAACATCAAAAAACTTAAATAAATTTGGATTATAATTCGCTAAATCGTATTTTTGCACCATTAAAAACAAGAAATATGAAAAAGACAGTAATGTATATTGCAGTATTGACTGCATTGACAATGACTGCCTGTGGAAACAGACAGTCTAAGAATGCCGAAACTCAGGTTACAGACAGTGTGCAAGTGGATTCTGCAGCACAGGAGGAAAAGACTACTTACCTTTCTGCCATCCATCGCTACCTGGTGGACTCTATCAGCGTCCAGTATGCAGAGGCCGATATCCACGTGCCCCTGCCTACGGTGGTAGCCGTTGACGAGCAGGATGCCAATGACATCAAAGTCTGGGGCGAATTCTGGGTGATGAACTACAATCAGGTGGGCGATACGCTGAAGATGGTTTCCGGCGGTAGTCATGCCGGCCTGATGCATATTAGCAAGACGGAGAAAGGATTCACTGTAACAGGCTTCGACCAAGTGGGCGACGGCTCACTCTTCGAGAAGTCCGCCAAGAGGATTTTCGGCGACAAATATGACGCGTTCATGGCCGTCTATAGCAATCACGAGAAGCGTAACCGTCATCACGAGAAACTGCTGTCAGAGTATGTAAAGGAACATGGCCTGAGCGCTACGATGTATCAGGACAATGGACAGGCTGCCATCCCTCTAAAGTAGATAGACGATGATGCAGCAAATGGCAGCAACAGGGAATAGTCCCAGGCGCAGCCATGCAGCTATGATGCCTGCCAGCAGGGCGAGGATACCCGTCAAAGGCGTTGGCGCGGCCAAAACCATATCCGGAAAGGTCATCACAGCCAGCGTCACGTAAGGCACGTAATACAGGAAACTGCGTACGAAACGGTTACGAATCTGCCCTCTGATGAGCACCATCGGCGTCACTCGAATCAGGTTGGTGACGACGATGGCCAGGAGGATATATACAATAACGCTATGCTGCCCCATCGTCATCAACTTTAATAGGTTTAATCCATGCGGCAACAGCTGAAATAATAATCGTCAGCACGACAGTACGCATACCACTACTCCACTCTCCCGTGACAGGAGCCACAGCGCACAGCCCACTCAACACGAAACTGGCTATCAATGCCCAAAGCACGTTGCGATCCTCATGGACGGGAGGAATGATGATGGCCAGGAACATACCGTAGAGCGACATACTGAGAGCCGTCACCATCGGCTGGGGCAACAGACTGCCCGCCATGATGCCCACAGCACAGCCCGAAGCCCAGAACAGTGAGGAAATCAATGCCGCAGCATAGGTATAGGCTGGCGGTGTGTAGCCCGGATGAGCTACCGAGATGCCGAACACCTCGTCGGTCACACAGCAAGCCATCAACAACCGATGCAGCCACGATGTGCCAGGCGCAATCTTCTGCGAGAGAGCCGCACTCATCAGCATATAGCGCAGATTGACCACCAGGCACATGGCGACTACTTCGGCGTATGCGGCCTGAACAGCCACCAGCGTATAAGTGCCATATTCTCCAGCTGACGCACGAGTGAAAAAACTGCTAAAGAATCCCTCCGCCGGGGCTAGCCCAGCTTTTGCTGCTATAATGCCAAGCGAGAAGGCAACGGCAAAATACCCCATCGCAATGGGAATTCCATCACGCAGTCCGTTGATGATATTTCTTGAATTATTCCGCAACCTTAACTAATCCAGACAAATGGGTTCGTAAGGAAGACCGAAAACATCTGCGACTGCCTTATATACTACTTTACCGTTAACAATATTCAAACCTTTCTTTAAGGCTTCATCATCACGACATGCTTTTTGCCAGCCCTTATCGGCCAGTGCCAACGCGTACTTCAGAGTGGCATTGGTAAGGGCAATGGTTGAGGTATTGGGCACAGCACCAGGAATGTTCGCAACACAGTAGTGAACAATTCCGTCAATTTCGTAAACGGGTTCGCTATGCGTGGTCGGATGAGAGGTCTCGAAGCAACCGCCCTGATCGATAGCCACGTCAACGAGGACCGTTCCAGGTTCCATCAATCCCAGCATGTCGCGTGTTATCAGATGAGGAGCCTTGTCTCCGGGTACAAGTACAGAGCCAATGACGATATCAACAAAAGGCAGCTCCCGGCGGATGTTATGCTCACTGGAATAGAGTGTGCGCACGTTAGGAGGAAGTTCGTTGCCCAACTGTCGAAGTCGAGGCAGAGATATATCGGCAACAGTAACCTGCGCCCCAAGGCCTGCTGCTATACGGGCTGCAGCCTCGCCAACAATTCCACCTCCAAGAACCAGCACATTTGCTGGGCTCACGCCAGGCACACCGCTAATCAACTTTCCCTTGCCTCCTTTCGTCTTTTGCAGATAATAAGCGCCATTCAAGGTCGCCATCCTTCCTGCAACTTCACTCATAGGAATCAGCAGAGGCAATGCACCATTGGCCAACTGAACAGTTTCGTAAGCCAAACATACCGCACCGCTCTTCAGCATAGCGTCGGTAAGTTCTTTTTCACATGCAAAGTGGAAATAAGTGAACACCAATTGACCTGCTCTAACCAACGGATATTCCGGCTCGATAGGTTCCTTGACCTTCACTATCATGTCTGCTTCACGATAGACATCCTCGATGGCCGGCAAAATAATCGCCCCAACATCCTCGTAGTCGCTATCGCTGAAACCACTGCCCACTCCGGCAGTACTCTGAACAAAAACCTTGTGCCCATGTCTTACCAGTTCGCCTACGCCTGCAGGCGTCATACCCACACGGTTTTCGTTGTTCTTGATCTCTTTTGGAACGCCAATTATCATAACTATTATTACGGTTAATGGTTTTCGGTGGTAAAGATACAAAAAATACCCATAGGTTGTATCGGGCGGACTCATTTTTTTATAAAAAAAACAATATGAGTCTGCCTTTTTTATTACCTTTGCAGAAGTATTAGAAAGTAAATGATCAGAGACTTCATTGCCATCGACTTTGAGACCGCCAATCAGCAGCCGTCGAGCGTCTGCTCCGTAGGAGTGGTCATGGTAAAGGGCGGACAGTTGGCCGACACGTTCTACAGCCTTATACAACCGGAGCCAAACTACTACAGTTACTTCTGCCAGCGGGTGCACGGCTTAAGTCATAGCGACACCGACAATGCACCCGTTTTCCCCCGTGTGTGGCAACAGTTGGAGCAGCGCATAGCCGACGTGTACTTCTCCGAGCAGCTTGCGCCCAACGATCTGTCAGACCACATCGCCCGGATTCCTTTTGTTGCCCATAATGCCCGTTTTGATGAAAACTGCCTGAGGGCAGCGTTCAGAGTGTATCAGATGGACTATCCTGATTACCGTTTCTACGATACGCTCACAGCTGCCCGCAGGCAGTTCGGGCACTCGCTGCCCAACCACCAGCTTCACACCGTAGCCGCTGCCTGCGGCTATCAGCTCACCCATCACCACCATGCGCTGGCTGATGCTGAGGCATGTGCCACCATAGCCCTCTACATCCTATAAGACGCAGACGGCTAATCTGAAGATTTTATTTCAGGTTTTTGGTAAAGAAGTCAGCCAGTTTATCCCAGGGGATAAGGTTCTTTGACTCACCTTTGCCTTCCAGTTCCGTGTAGCCACCATCATAGAGGTCACAATGAGTAGCGCCGGGAATGATGAGCAGTTCCTTGTTTTCAGGATTGGGATTGGGTTTGCCAACTACATTATAACCCTCAGCCTTGCCTTCCACCATATATTTATAGGCAGCCTCACCGAAGTAGCGCGAGTGGGCCTTCTCTCCATGCATCACGAGAACGGCAGAGCGAATCTCATTGATATAATAGAGGAAGCGGGCGTTGGCAAATGCCTGCGTGCCGATAACGCGCCAACCGTCGTTTGAATTGCCGCTACGCTTGTGATAGCCACGAGGAGTGATGTAGTAGTCGTAGTAGTCTTTCACAAACTGCGGGGCATCCTCGGGCAGCGGGTTCACCACTCCGCCAGCCATGGCCTTGGGGTCAGTGAGACGCTGCTGGCTGAGAGCCTCGCGGGCAGCATGACGTGCCTCTTCCTTGTCTTCACTATCGAAGTATCCGTTACCGCTGACGCGCGTCATGTCATACATCGTAGAAGCCACGGTAGCCTTAATGCGGGTGTCTGCAGCGGCAGCATTCAGGGCAATACCGCCCCATCCGCAGATACCGATGATACCGATACGACTGGAATCTACCTGTTCCAACTTCGAGAGATAGTCAACGGCAGCCATAAAGTCCTCTGTATTGATGTCGGGCGAAGCCGTGCGACGGGGTTCACCGCTGCTTTCGCCTGTAAATGATGGGTCGAAGGCCAAAGCCACGAATCCTCGTTCAGCCATCCGGATGGCATAGAGTCCGCTCGACTGCTCCTTCGAGGCTCCGAAGGGACCACTTACGGCGATGGCCGGAAGTCCACTCTCGGCTTGCGAATCCTTCGGCATATACAGGTCGGCGGCCAACGTGAATCCGTATTGTGTCTCAAACGTCACTTTCTGGTGACTCACCTTTTCGCTCAGCGGGAACACCTTGTCCCACTCCTGAGCCAATTCCAATTTTGTCATATTCTCCTTGTTTTGGTTATTAACTCCTTTTTCGCTGCAAGCCATGAGCCCCATGCTCACGAGCATTGCCATTATGATAACTTTCTTCATATCAGGTTGTTTGGTTCCGCTGCAAAATTACAGATAATCGGCCAAACACCCAGAACATATTTTACGGAATTATTTACCAATTTCGCAGAAATTCATTTAACCGTCTGGTCTTTGGGGGGCAACAGTTCTACGGATTCTTTGCCCGTGATATGCTCCGGTGTCAAGACTATCATCAGCATACGGCTCAGTCCGTGGTGGAGTTCCTTCTGCAGAGCTTCCTCCTGATTAGGATTATAGCGGTTACCCAAAAGCCGGGCCGCGGCAAGCTTCTCTGCCTCATCCTCGATGATGCGGATGCGGCCGAAGACTATCACGCTGCGGTAGTAGGTGGTATATTCGGCAGGTTTCACATCGTCCTGCCCGATGACACAGAAAGAAGCCTTGTCGCAGCCTCTGATGGCATCCACCTTATGACCGCTCAAAGCACTATGGAAAAACAATCGTCCATCGGCATATACATAACTGATGGGCACCGCATAGGGATAGCCTCCGTCACCCAGCAGGGCCAGCGTGCCCGACGTTGCTTGCTGCAAAAGGGCGACACAGTCGGCATCCGACATTTGTTGGCGTTTGCGCCTCATGGTTCTGAACTCCATTTTCAAGAAATCGTCTTAAGTCCTATAATTGACGCAATAAGCGTCGTCAGAAAAAAGGGAGGAATCGCGAGATTGATAATCTCGTGGAGGGTACCTGAGCCAGAATGTGGCAGGCTCTCGAAACACGAAGATACCCACCAATACGGCTCCCACCGCCCCAATACCTGTCCACACGGGATAGGCCGTTCCGATGGGCAGAGTCTGCGTGGCCTTTGCCAACAGCAGGGCGCTCAACACGTAGAAAAAGCCGAATGCGGTAATCCACGTCCACCACTCCATGCCTTGGACACTCTTCGTCCGTCCAAGACAATACGTGAAGGCCACCTCGCAAAGTCCAGCTATAATCAAGATAATCCAGTTCATTCCGTCTTTCTTAATTTCTGTTATAGCCACAAAAGTAATCATTTTCAGCCAAAGCCCTACAACTTTGCGCCATTTTACAACAAAGTTTAAGACATCCGAAACGATAGGGTCTTAATGTTTCAAGATCATAACCGAAATGTATCCTATTGCCTGGATGGACAAAAAAACAGGATGGCAACAACCATGGAACGGCCTTGGCATTGTGCTGCAAGACCTATTTATCATTAAAAAAAGTTAGCGAAAGAACGGGTTTCAAAATGTTTTCGTAAATTTGCAGCCCAAACAGATATTGACATAGAAGGAAATGAAAACGAAGACAATGAAAGCTGGTGCGCTGGCAATGATATTGACGGTTGCGGCTACGGCCGGACTGAACGCCGCCCAGAAAGACGACAACGTGATGACGAAGATGGCCGACGGCTCCTACGTGGTCAACACCACCACGCTGGCTAAGGACGTGAAGGGTTACCGCAGCACGACTCCGCTGAAGATTACCATCAAGAAAGACAAGGTGACGAAGGTGGAGGCACTCCGTAATCAGGAGACACCCAAATACTTCGTCCGCGTGAAACGCGAGATGATAAAGGCTTGGGACGGTCTGAAGGTGAGCAAGGCCCTGAAGGCGAAGCCCGACGGAGTGACAGGTGCCACGATGTCGAGCGATGCCGTGAAAGAAAACGTAAAACGGGGCTTGGAATACTACAAAAAACATAAGTAGGATACAAAGGCGAAGGTCCGGAGATACAATCATTAATAACCGGCAACCTCGTGGAAGATAACTAAAAGAAAATGCAGGAAAAACTTGCATTTTCTTTTTTTTATATCTACTTTTGTGGCATTATTCATTACTTATCAACCTCCTTATCTATGAACAAAAGGATTCTGGCAACTATTGCCGCCGTGACCATTGCCTGCCAAATAGGCTTCGCCCAACAAACGGAAACGGGAAAAACGACATCAGATACGCTCAAAGCTATAGGTTATTTCGACAACGTCAATACCAGCCAGGTAAGCATCATCGGCGAAAGCGGGATGAACAATAAGGACCAGGCCACCAACGCCCTGGATGCCATCCGCGGACGTGTGGCAGGTCTGCAGGTGGAACGCAACGGATCAAACGCCCTGAGTGCCGTGCGCCTCCGTGGTACCACTTCGCTCACGGGCGGCAACGATCCGCTCATCATCGTCGATGGTGTGATGGGCGACCTGACGCTTCTGCAGTCGGTCTATCCCACGGATATCGAGAGTTTCACCATCCTGAAGGATGCGTCCGAGACGGCTCAGTATGGCAGCCGCGGTGCTGCCGGTGTGATTGACATCAAGACGATGCACGGCAAAACGGGCCGTCTGCGCATCAACTACAACGGCTCCATGGACATCGCCGTACCCTATAAGCGGCTGAAGATGCTCTCCGCCGACGGCTACCGGCAGTTTGCCGCACAACACGGACTCTCCATCGTGGACTTGGGAGCCAACAGCGATTTCCAGAAACAGATAGAGCGCACGGCTTTCACCCACCAACACCACCTGGCCTTTGCCGGCGGCAGCGAGAAATCCAACTACCGCGTCAGTCTGGGATATATCAATGAGCAAGAGGTCATCAGGGGATTTGGCAACCGTTCATTCATGGCCAACATGAACATGACGCAGATGATGTGGGACGACTTCCTGCGCATCGACATCGGTATGTTCGGTTCCACGGTGGAAGAAAAGACCATCGACGACGAACAGAAACTGTTCTACTCTGCCGCAGCCTTCAACCCCACCTTCCCCGACCATCCCAACAGCGCAGGCGCATGGGACGGCTATCCCTCGGCTTCGCAGATCAACAATCCGCACATGCTGCTCGACAAAAAGAACCACAACACCGGGACGCACATCTCTACCTACACGAAATTCACGTTCCAACTGCTGCCAGAGCTGAAGTTCACGGCTTTCGGAGCCTACACCTACGACTCCAACGAACGGATGCGCTATATACCCACCACGCTCACCGAAGGGGGAGAGGCCAGCCGACAGAACACGCGCAGCGAAGCGCTGCTGCTCAACGGCATCCTCAGTTTCGACAAGAAATGGAACCAGCATGCCTTCCAGGCTTCTTTCTTTGCGGAGATACAGGACAACAAACGGCGGGGATTCGGCGTGACCGCCGGCCATTTCAGCAACGACCTGACGGGCTACGACAATCTCTCCGGCGGAGCCTCACGCCCCTGGGACGGCACCACCTCTTTCTATGAGCACCCCTCGATGGCCTCCTTCATGGGACAGGCCGCCTACACTTTCAACGACCGCTATTCCGTGAACGCCACGCTGCGCGCCGACGGTTCTTCCAAATTCGGCGACAACAACAAGTGGGGCTATTTCCCATCGGTTTCCGTGGGATGGGACTTGGGTAAGGAATCGTTCATCAAAGACCTGAACTTCTTCAACGAACTGAAAATCAATGCCGGACTGGGATGGGCCGGAAACCAGGGAGCCATCGACAGCTATACCACGCTGAGCCTCCTCTCGCCCAACGGCACGCCCGCCGTGGGACAAACGCTCGTGACCACCTTCAGCGAACTGAAGAACAGCAATCCCGATCTGAAGTGGGAAGTGTCGCGCACATTCAACATCGGCCTCAACACCCAGATGTTCAGGCGCCGACTGGTATTCTCGGCCAGCTACTATTACACCAAGGTTTACGACATGCTCTACCCCTACACCGTGAGCGTGCCGCCGTTCAAATATCCTAAACTGGTGGCCAACATGGGCTCCATGGAAAAGAGCGGTCTGGAACTCTCTGTGGGCGGAACGCCCTTCGTCACACGCGACATGGAACTGACCGTCAACGCCAACCTCACCTTCCAGAACAACAAACTGCTCTCCCTCAGCGGCAACTACAACGGCGAAGACCTGCTGGCACCATCGATGGCGGCTATCGCCTCGATGAACGGTGCCGGATTCCACGGCTACAACGACGTGGTGTTCCAGATCATCGGTGAACCCCTCGGCTCCTTCTACTTACCACACTTCGACGGATTCTATACCTACGACGACGGCACCTACGAATATATTGCGGGCGATAGCTACATAGCCGGACAGGCCACACCAAAGGTGCTGCTGGGCTCCAACGTCTCTTTCCGCTATAAGAACTTCGACATCACCCTGCAGGCCAACGGCGCCTTCGGCCACAAAATCTACAACGGAACGGCCCTCTCCTATATGGACCTCACCGCGCTGCCGCTGTATAACGTGCTGGAAGAGGCACCCGAGCGGGACATCGTTTCGCAGATCATTACCGACTATTGGCTCGAAAGCGGCAACTACGTGAACATCGACTACATCACGCTGGGATGGCGAGTTCCCATCAAACAGAACCGCTATTTGGAATCCATGCGCCTCTCGCTGACGCTCAACAACGTGGCAACCTTCACCAGCTACAGCGGACTGACGCCGATGATCAACTCATCGAGCGTCGACGGCACACTCGGTCTCGACGACAAGCGCACCTATCCGCTCTACCGCACATGGACATTCGGAGTAAGTTTGAGTTTTTAACCAGAAATCAGCATATATGAAGATCCTAAAACATACAACCTGCAAAAGGATGATGAAAGCCGTAGCCTGTGCAGCATTCTTCATTCTACATTCATCACTCCTCACTTCCTGCAACAGTTTTCTCACCGACGAACCCAAAAGCCAGATAACTCCCGAAGAGGCATACAACAGCGTGAAAAACCTGAAGCTCAACGCGCTGCTCACCGTCTATAACTATATCGGCGGACATGAGCAGAGCCAGGGACTGCAGGGCACCGACCGAGGCGTTTACGACCTCAACTCATTCACCACCGACGAACAGATCGTGCCCACGCGAGGCGGCGACTGGTTCGACGGCGGATTGTGGTCGCGACTCTTCTTCCACACATGGTCGGCTGGTGAGGCACCGCTGAAAAACACCTGGGACTATCTCTATAAGGTGGTCATCCTCTGTAACGAAGGCATCGAGCACATCAATGCCTACAAGACCACCAACGTGGAAGAACAGGAGGAGCTGGAATCCTACAAGGCCGAGCTACGCGCCGTGCGCGCCATGTTCTATTTCTATCTGATGGACCTCTACGGGCGCGTGCCACTGGTCACACAGACCGGCGTCAAGTCGAACGAGATGACCCTCGCCGACCGCAAGACGCTCTTCTTCTGGATCTACAACGAACTCAACGAGGCCATGCCCTATCTCAGCGACGAGAAAAGCAATCGGCCCAATACTGAATACTATGGCCGAGTGACCGCAACCGTGGCCTATTTCCTGATGATGAAGCTGGCCATCAACGCCGAAGTATATACCGACAACGACTGGATAGACCAGCAGCGACCCGACGGCCGCCAGATCATACTCAAGACCTACGACTTCCGCAACGGAGAGATCATCGAGGCCAATGCCTGGCAGACCGTGAAAGAAATCAGCTACCTGCTTTACCCCTACTACAAGCTGGCCGAATACTATCCCGACAACTTCGATGTGAACAATGAGAATTCTCCCGAAAACATCTTCGTCATACCCATGAATCCGCTGCTCTATAGCAATAAGTACAACTACTTCTTCCGCTCGCGCCACTACTGCCACGGAGCCGCACTCAATGGCGGAGCCGAAAACGGGCCCTGCGCCACCGTCAGCACCATCAAGGCTTTCGGCTACGGCAAAGACGATTACGACATACGCCTGACGTTCAATTTCTATTACGACGAAGTGATAGTCAACGGCCACCAAGTATATGAAGACGACGGAAAGACGCCACTCGTCTATCATCCGCTGGCCGTCACCAATATCGACCTTTCCGGAGAACCCTTCGAAAAGACCGCCGGAGCACGTATTGCCAAATACAGCGTGGATGCCACGGCGCGCGACGATGGCCGACTAGGCAACAACGACATCGTGCTTTTCCGCTTTGCCGATGTCGTGCTGATGTATGCCGAAGCCTGCTACCGCCTGGGCGAAACAGAGGATGCTCTTAAAGCCCTCAACAGCGTTTTCACCCGCTCAAACCACGATGCGAGACCTTCCTATAAGGAAGTCAACGACGACATCCTGCTCCAAGAGCGCCTCCTGGAATTCATGTGGGAAGGCTGGCGCCGCAACGACCTCATCCGCTTCGACCGTTTCCACAAGCCCTACGACTTGAAGAACTCCAGCGAGCATGAGGCCGACCGCCACACCATCGTGTTCCCCATTCCCGCCGACATGATGGTGATGCACCCCGATTGGGAGCAAAATCCAGGATATTGATTAGTTAGAATGTAGAATTACTTCAGCCCGTCCAAGAACTCCAGAATCTCGCTTTCCGTGCAGAGATTCGCATCGCCGGGGACAGAATACTTCAGCGTGGCAGCAGCCAGCGCAAAGTCGAGCACCCGCTGATCATCGCCCGGGAAAGCCCTCAGCGCATGCAACTGTCCGGCCGTGAAGGCATCGCCCACACCCATTGCATCCACAATGTCGTGGATGTCATCAATACGCGTGTGATACAGTTTGCCATTGCTCCAGAGCAAAGCCGTCAGCGTGTTATGGCTCGAGCTCATCATGTTGCGCATACCCATCAGCCATTTGTTGCACCGCGGGAAGCGCTGGTGAATCTCCTGGAACCACTCCTCATAGAAATCGAGCGGCATCTGATAGTTGGAATCCGTAGCCTCAAACGGCACGTGCCTGTTCATGATAAACTCATACTCAATGATATCGCCAAACACCACGTCGGCATACTCCAGCATCCGGCTCAGCGTCTCGCGCGGATCAGCCCCATATTTCCAGAGGTTCTTGCGGTGATTGATATCAAACGATATCGTCTTGCCCATCTCGTTGGCAATGTCGAGCGCCTCAAACGTAGCGTCACACGAATCCTTCGAGATAGCCCCCGTGATGCCCGAAGCATGAAACACGTCGGCATCCTTCAGAATCTCACGCCAGTTCAGCATCCCCGGCTTCAGCTCATAGAAAGCCGAGTTGGCACGGTCATAGACCACCTTCGAGGAGCGCATACCTGCCGACTCCTCATAATAGTAAGTGCCCATACGGTCGCCGCCCCAAAGCGTATCGGGCATACCTACGCCGTATTCCAGCAGTTTCATACTCGCAGCCTGCCCAATCTGGTTTCGGGGCAGTCGCGTCACATACTCCACGTCGTCGCCCATCATGGCCAACGACACGGCAACATTGGCCTCGCTACCTCCGTAAGCCCCCGCGAACGTCTGGCCTTGCGTCAGTCGCATGCGGTTGGATTTGGAGAAGCGCAGCAACAATTCGCCGAATGTTACTATCTTCTTGTCCATACGTGCGCTGCAAAAGTAAAAGTTTTTCTTCGAATATGCAAATTTTCAGCCCGTAATCAATCGATTTTCCCTGTCTGTTGATTCATGAACAGTGCAAACATCATCAATTGAGGTACAAAGTAAATATTCACATTAGGTTCCCCGTTCATACGTTCACGAGAGCTTCTTACCTCGCGAAATAATGATGTATGAGTATTACCGAAACCCATGAGCCGATAAACAACCCCCATGACAGGGCTGCCCACTTCCATTTCATCCGCATCGGCTCCTTGTCAAATTCAACAAAATACTTCTCACGTTTATCGCGGCGATGGAAGAAGTAATATACAGGGACATAGCCAACAATAAATATAAACACAAATACCATAATAACGATATTATCCTTTGAAAGGAAAGGATGAAAGTATTTATCTATATAAATATCAAATGTATCATACAGAAGCAATATCATAAACATTACCGAAAACCCATAAATAATATCTATCAGATTATAGTTGCAGAAAAACTGGAGATCCGTCAGAAAGCCCTGACTATTTTCGATTTCTTGTTTTATTTTATCAACTTTCTTTTTTGAATAAATAAGATTATCTAGTTTTAAACCATATTTAAATAGAAAATAGTTAAATCGACAATCAATCCACCAAAGTGGAAAGAAAAAACCAAAGTTTAAACGGTTAATAAATATCTCTATCTTTTTCATTGCCTTACTTCGTATAATACTTATTCACGCCATATCCTACTGCCGCACTTCCTCCTATGTGAACGGGGGACTCCCCGTTCATATTTGGATGCCCCCGAAAGAGATTCCGTAGTTGATTGTTTAGTCCATGCTGTCGTTCCATATTGTCTTGTTTTATGAATTGTTACAGGCAAAAGTACAAACATATTTCCAAACGGCCAAATATTTCATACCATAAATGTTCCGAGAAGTGAATGATGATACATTTCTGTATGTGTGGAAGTAGTATAATAAAGGTGTTGCAACAAATAAAAAAACTTCACCGTACGGCGTAACTTGTTTGATGACAGGGGGTTGAGGTGAAGGGTTAAAAGACACCCCAACAAGAGACCCAAACTGGAGACCCACCCCAGCCCTCCCTGCTTAGGGAGGGGGAGACCCACCCCAACCCTCCCTGCTTAGGGAGGGAGTCTTTTGGGCATTCGTAGGTTTGTCATTTGTGCTTCGTAAATGATAGAGTTACGTCTCGTAAATGATACATTTAGACTTCATGTTTCTATGTCACTTGGATAACTGTAGTGTATTCCGTTTGATGATGTTTTGGTCTTCAATCTATGATGTTTTGAAGTTCGTTTGATGATAGATTGAAGTCCATTCTATGATAGATTGAAGTCCATTCTATGATAGATTGAAGTCCATTCTATGATAGATTGAAGACCGTTTGATGATAGATTGGAAGGCAAAACATCATCGAATGAAATGAATTCTCTAGATTAAGACAAAAAAACACAAAGACACGAAGACACAAAATAATAAAAGAACCTCCCCAACCCTCCCTGCTTAGGGAGGGAGCTAATATTGCTGAAACGGGAATGATATCCATTTGCGATAATAATAACTCCCTCCCTAAACCCTTCACCTCAAAACGTTGGTTTCCAAGCGGTTTCGGGACTCGGTGAAGTTTTTTTTCGATGAATAAAAGCATTAGAAAGACAGCAAGCAGGTGGGTGCTGATGAAGAATAGAAACAAAAAAGAGACTGCACGGGCCACAGGGCGGGTGCAGTCTCCTCTGATTTATGCTTTAAGCCTGAGGCTTAGAAGTCCATTTTGTCGAGTTCATCGGTGAAACCCTTCGGCTCCTGCGTGGGCTCATGATACTCCTCATTGTTGTTGTTGCGCTCGAAACGCTGACCATTGCGCTCGGGACGCGGACGACGCTCGCCGCGATCGCCACGCTCAGGACGCTGACCGTTGCGGCGCTCACCACGCTCGGGACGAGGACGACGCTCACGCTCTACATATCCTTCGGGCTTCGGAATAAGCACACGGTGAGAGAGTTTGTACTTACCAGTCTTGGGATCAATCTCAAGCAGCTTCACGGTGATCTTGTCGCCTTCCTTCAGACCAGCCTCTTCGACGGTCTCCAGACGCTTCCAGTCGATCTCCGAGATGTGGAGCAGACCGTCCTTGCCAGGCATAATCTCAACGAAGCAACCGTAAGGCATGATGCTGCGGACGGTTCCCTCATAGACTTCGCCCACCTCGGGAACGGCCACGATGGCCTTGATCTTGCGGATGGCTGCATCGATACTCTCCTTGTTGGGGGCAGAAACCTGAACGATTCCCTTGCCGTCAACCTCGTCGATGGTGATGGTTGCACCCGTCTCTTCCTGCATCTGCTGGATAATCTTTCCACCCGGGCCAATGACGGCACCGATGAATTCCTTGGGAATATCGAACTGCTCGATGCGCGGAACCTGAGGCTTAAGCTCGGGACGCGGCTCGGCAATGGTATCGGTGATGCATTTGAGGATGTGCTCACGACCAGCCTTGGCCTGCATGAGCGCCTTCTCCAGAATATCGAACGACAGACCGTCGCACTTGATATCCATCTGGGTAGCGGTCAGACCGTCCTTCGTACCGGTGGTCTTGAAGTCCATGTCGCCCAGGTGGTCCTCATCGCCGAGGATATCGGAGAGCACGGCATACTTGTCTTCGCCGGGGTTCTTGATAAGACCCATGGCAATACCCGAAACGGGTTTCTTGATGGGTACACCGGCATCCATCAGGGCCAGCGTACCGGCGCAAACGGTTGCCATAGAAGAAGAACCGTTAGACTCCAGAATCTGTGACACCACGCGAACGGTGTAAGGATAGTTTTCAGGAATCATATCCTTCAGGGCGCGCCATGCCAAATGGCCGTGACCAATCTCACGACGGCCTACGCCGCGCTGAGCCTTGGCCTCACCCGTGCAGAACGGGGGGAAGTTATAGTGGAGCAGGAAGCGCATGTAGCTCTTGTCGAGCACATCATCTACCATCTTCTCATCAAGTTTCGTACCGAGGGTAACAGTCGTGAGCGACTGTGTCTCACCACGGGTGAAGATGGCACTTCCGTGAGGCATGGGCAGCGGAGATACCTCGCACCAGATGGGGCGGATCTCATCGGTCTTACGACCATCCAGACGCTTGCCTTCATCGAGGATGCAACGGCGCATGGCGTCGCGCTCCACGTCGTGGTAATACTTATCAATCATGGCCTCGTAGTCCTCCTTGCTGATCTCGCTGTCTTCAGCAATCTCGTGCTCAGCGAAATATTTCTCCTTGAAGTCTTCAACGATCTTCTCGAAAGCCTCGGCGCGGGCCTGCTTCTCGAGAGCCTGACCTACTACGTCGTAAGCGGGCTGATAGCACTCCTTGCGAACCAGTTCGCGCAGAGCCTCATCGTTTACTTCGTGGCAATATTCGCGCTTCACGTCCTTGCCCAGTTCCTTAGAGAGGGCAACCTGCATCTCGCACATCGGCTTAATGGCCTCCATGGCGCACTTCAGCGCACCGAGCAGATCCTGCTCAGAGACTTCCTTCATCTCGCCTTCCACCATCATGATGTTCTCAGCCGAAGCACCTACCATCAGGTCCATATCGGCTTCCTTCATCTGCTCGAAGGTGGGGTTGATGACATACTCACCATTGATGCGGGCTACGCGAACCTCAGAAATGGGGCACTCGAAGGGGATATCCGAAACTGCCAGGGCGCAGGAAGCGGCGAAACCGGCAAGGGCATCGGGCTGATCAACGCCATCGGCAGAGAAAAGCATCACATTCACAAACACCTCTGCATGGAAATCTGCAGGGAAGAGCGGGCGGAGCACACGGTCCACCAGACGTGAGGTAAGGATTTCGTTATCAGAAGCTTTGCCTTCGCGCTTGGTGAATCCACCAGGGAAACGGCCGGCGGCAGCATACTGCTCGCGATAATCAACTTGCAAAGGCATAAAATCGGTTCCGGGAACTGCATCCTTTGCTGCACAAACAGTTGCGAGCAGTACGGTGTTGTTCATGCGGAGCATGACCGAACCGTCGGTCTGTTTTGCAACTTTCCCGGTTTCAATTGTGATGGTTCTTCCATCAGGCAACTGAACAGTTTTTGTAATTACATTCATCTAAAAATTACTTATTGTTTTAACTTACATCAAAATGCGAAAAGGAATCTCTTCGCAAAATCCGTGCAAAGATACGTAAAAGATAATGAACAAACGAATAAATCCGGGTAAATTATCTTTTTTTACCAAAATAAATCGTTGTCGGCAGACGGAAAGAGGGATTACCAAGCCTTGGTGAGCCAGTTAATCTTCATTTGGGTGATGACCTTCTTGTCGGCCTTTTCCTCCTCGACGGTAGCCATCACGCTGCGGGGCCAGCCATCGTCGAAATAGGCATAGTCGTAAAAGTAGTTGGTCGTGGTGCCGTCGGCTTCCTTCTCGGTCATCTCGGCATAGAGCTGATACTCGTTCTCGGTGGAGTCATCCTCTCCCTCCAATGCGCCGTTTCGGGCTATATAGTGAAACTTAGTCCCGGCGTTCTCTACGGTTGATTCGCCCACAGGCAACACCTTTCCGTTGAAGGCGAACAGCAGTTTGAGCTGGTGAAACAAGTTCGTGATTTTCTCCTGACTGTCCATCAGTTCCTCGGTGTTCTGCTTAATCTGCTTTTTCAGTTCGTCTATATTCTGGCGCGCATACAGCTCGGGATGCTCGTAAAAGATACGATTCACCAGTTTGTCCTGATAGTTCAAAGCGTTCTTGTAGAGGTCTTTCCAGTTGATGATTTCCTGAAAACCGCCCATTTCATCGGTAGAAAACAGCACCTTGGTGCCTAAGGCCATGCGGGCGGCCTCTAAAGTCATCCGACCTTTTACCGAAGTGGAATCGCGCTGCCACACATCGGTGTTGACAAGTTGCATGGTGTAGCCTTTCTCTGTGGAATCGGCCACACAGATGCGGAAATCGTTTCCCGCAGCTTCCACCACCGTAGTGTCTGTTCCGACGACCTCGGCCACTACTTGCGAAAAGGTGTATTCCAAGGTGTCCGTCTTGCAAAACCATCCAATCACTCTCACCAGTGAATCGGTTGCAACGCTGTCGGCAGTTTCCTGATTCTGGGCCTGGGCTGCCATCGACAGGAACAGCAGCACAGCACAAAGCATCGTTTTCATTTTCATCTTCAATTGGATATAATTGTTGGAAAAGTAGTACAAAGGTAGTGATTAAAACTTAATGCTGCAAGAAAAAAAGTTTTTCTTTTGGTTTTTCCACTCATTTACACTAACTTTGAATAAGTTACTCCATCTCGGCATAAAAAATAAATGGATTTATTTTGTTCTGCTCTCGATTTTTCGTAACTTTGCACCAAAAATAATAAAGAATAAAAAGATGAAGAACATTATTTTCAAGACAATAGTTGCTGGAGCTGCCGTGCTGACACTCTCCGCCTGCAACCAAAAGAAATTCCACATCAATGGCACCATCTCGGAGGCCAAGGACTCCTTGCTCTATCTGGAAAACCTCTCGCTCGACGGTCCCGTGACCGTTGACTCCGTGAAACTCGATGAGTCGGGAAACTTCGACTTCTCAAAGAATGCACCCGAGGCTCCCGAGTTCTACCGGCTGCGCATTGCCAACCAGTTTATTTCGCTGAGCGTGGACTCCACGGAGACTATCAGCGTGAAGGCCAATTACCCCACGATGGCTACAGGCTATACCGTGGAAGGATCGGAAGACTGCGAAACCATCAAGACCCTCTCGCTGAAAAACATCGACCTCTATAACCGCGTGCTGGCCATCCAGCAGAACGCACAGATGGGTATCGAGGCCACTCGCGACAGTATCAATAAGGTGATTGAGGCCTATAAGAACGACGTGAAGCAGAACTTTATCTTCAAGGCACCGATGAAGGCCAGCAGCTATTTCGCCCTGTTCCAGACGCTGGGCAACATGCTCATCTTCAATCCCCGCGAGAACAAAGACGACATCAAGGCCTTTGCCGCCGTGGCCACCTCATGGGATACGTATCATCCCAATGCGCTGCGCGGACAGAACCTCCACAACATTGCGCTGGAAGGCATGAAAACCGTGCGCATCCTGGAGAATAAGCGGAATATGCAGATTGACCCGAGCAAGATCAACACCTCCGGAACGCTCGACATCTCGCTGGTGAACAACAAGGGACAGGTGAGCAAACTGAGCGACCTGAAAGGCCGGGTGGTCATCCTCGACTTCCATGCCTTTGCAGCCAATGAGAGCACGGCGCGCATCATGAAACTGCGCGAGATATACAATAAGTATCATGCACAGGGACTGGAAATCTATCAGGTCAGCGTGGATCCCAACGAACACTTCTGGAAACAGCAGACGGCTGCCCTGCCTTGGGTTTGCGTGCGCGACCCGCAGGGCGTAGGTTCCGACCTGATGCAGACTTTCAACATCCAGGAAATCCCGACCTTCTTCACGGTGGATCGCAACAACGTGCTGCATAGCCGTGACATACAGATCAAGGACCTGGATGCCGAGATTCAGAGTTTGCTTTAAAAGTTGACGATATGGCAAGAGGCATACTGACATCATTCCTGCTGTTCAGTATGCTTTTTGTGCTTTCTGCTACGGCAGACGAAAAGACCGACAGTGCCCTGTTTACGCTCCGCCAGGTGAACGACACGCTCCACGTGCTGGAACTCAGGAGCAGGCCGCAGGGTGCGGGGAATAAAGAACAGGTGAGCAAATGGCCGCTGCCCTACCCCGTCTATCAGTTCCAGACGGGCGACGTGGATGGCGACGGAAAGACGGATGCCATGGTGGGTGTCATCAAGAGCACCCGCTACTTCCCCGAGAAAGCCCGGCGGCTATTCATCTTCAAGAACTATGAGGGACATGTGAGGGCGCTCTGGCTGGGTTCGCGTCTGGGCGGCATTCTCCAGGATTTCCGGTTTGTCAACGGAATCATCAGAAGTCTGGAGACCACGACCGATGGCCGCTACGTGGTGGCTGAATACCATTGGGAGCACTTCGGAATGGGTTTCCTGAGGTTTCTGGCCAAGAACGTGAGCCGCGAAGAAGCCTTGCTGGTCTTTAACCAATGATAAGTACATAAACTATAAACCATTAATGAATATTATGAAAAAAGTTATTTTATCAACGCTTTTGCTCTTCACCTTAGGAGCAAGTGCACAGCAACTGAAGCCTTCACGACTCGACGTGGAGAAACTCAATGGTAAGATAGACCTCAATCAGGACATCTCGGGCTACAGCCTGAGCGACCTGCGAATACTTCGCAACGCCTTCTCTGCCCGCCAGGGTTACTGCTTCATGAATGCCGACCTGCGCGGCATCTTCAGCAGCACCTCCTGGTATGACACGGTGCTGGAGAAACGTTTCTGGGACAGCGAGGAATACACCGAAGAGGGAGAAAAGAACAACAAGCGTAACCGCATGGCCCCCATCAGCTATACCAAGGAGGAACAGGCTTTCATGGCCAAACTGAAAGCGCGCGAGGAAGAACTGAAAGCCAGCAACTTCCCCGGCACTCCCGGACAACTGGTGAACATTGCCAATATCGTGAACCCCTTCCAGCTCTCCACGTTCGACCCACGGTTGCAGAAGGCTTTGAGTCGTCAGGGATTTGCCATCGTGCCGGGAGAGGAAGACCAGCTGTTCCACGTCTATGAGCGCAACGACTATCACAACTTCCCTAGCTTCGTGACCACCGACCTCTTCCTGCAGGCCTTCCACATGTATTTCGACTGTCTGCTGCGCGACGTTGAGGAACAGAAGATGCTGCCCGTGATGACCGAATTCAGCAAACTGGCCTATCAGGAAATGAACCGTATAGCCAGCCAGACCAAGAACACCGACCTGAAAGCTGCCGCCGAATACGACATGGCCTTCTTTGCCATTGCCCACACGCTGCTCACCGGCAAACAAACACTGGCCTACCCCGCCGCCCACAAAGCGTCAGCTGAAGTGGAAATCAAAAATGTCAAGGATGCCGGCATCGAATACTCGGAGTTCCTGGGCTATACTCTAGAAAACGAGATGCCCAAATATTTCTACAGCATCTATCGCCCACGCGGCCATTACACGCGGTCGGAGAGTCTGAAACAATACTTCATGGGCATGATGTGGCTGCAGAGTGCGCCCTTCGGTACGGATATGGAACGCTATCTGAAGAGCGCCCTGCTCATTGCCGACGTGATTGGCAAGAACGACAAACTGACCCGACTCTATGAAACCGTGAACCAGCCCATCACCTTCCTGATGGGTCAGACGGACAACGTTTCGCTGCTGCAAGTATATCAGCTGATGAAGGAACAGAACCTGACACCCGAGGAATGCCTCAAAAACAAGGGTACACTTGCAAAAATCCGCAAATCCATCGAGGATTTGGCTAACAAGCAGACGCGCATCAACCCCAAGAACCTTATATCCAGTGCGGTGAAGCTGAACGTGATTCCTCAGCGCTATCAGCCCGATGCCGAGGTGCTGCAGGAAATGGTGGACTATGAAAACAAACCGACACTCCGCCCGGAGCCTACCGGTCTTGATGTGTTGGCAGCCATCGGTATTCAGTCGGCCGAACGCATCCTGCTGAAAGAACTCAACGAGCAAAATCGCTGGAACAAATATGAAGAGAATCTGCAGCGTATGAAGCAGCGGATGAATGAGATTGACTGGAACTGCTGCGTGGCTAACCGCTGGATTGCTTCCACAAAGGACATTAACGCCGTTCCTGAGGGCGCACCTTATTTTATGAAGACGCCACAATGGGACAAGAAGACGCTCAACAGCGCGCTGGCTTCCTGGGCTGAGCTGAAGCACGATGCCATCCTCTATGCTAAGCAGCCTTTCGGAGCAGAATGTGGCGGCTATGGTGTGCCCGAGCCCATCACCCGCGGCTACGTAGAGCCCAACATTGCCTATTGGACAAAGGCCATCGAACTGATCGACGCCACCAATGCGCTACTCAAGAAATACGACCTCACCACGGAGAAGAGCAACAGCTGCACCGAGGAACTGCGCGACAAGGCTGAATTCCTGCTCAACTGCAGCCAGAAGGAACTGGCCGGAAAGCGCCTTAGCGACGAGGAATACAAACAGGTGGAAGCCATCGGCTCTGCCTTCGAATACATCACGCTGCACCTCATCCAGCAGAAAGACGAATATCTGAACGGCTGGGATGCCGTGGAGGGTGCCGACAAGAAGATTGCCCTGGTGGCCGATGTCTATACGGCCAATGCATTCAACAATCCGAATCCGGCCGTCGTCTATGAAGCCGTAGGCCCTGCCCACGAGATTTACGTGGTCGTAGAGATTGAAGGCTACCTGTATCTCACTCGTGGTGCCGTCTTCTCCTATCGCGAATTCCATGAAGCCCTCGATGCTCCGCGCATGACCGACGAGGAATGGCAGGAGCAGTTGCAGACCAAGCCCAATAAGGGCATCCCCGAGTGGATGAAGGAAGTCATCGTGCCGCTCAACGGAAAATCGCTCGACAACGAGAAGATATTCTATAGTTCCGGATGCTAACTAACTTAGTGCCCTTCGGGCAGAAATCTTGCAAAAATCAAACAAAATCAAACGATATATTTTTTACAGATTTGTGAGATTTCTGCCCGAAGGGCACTAATAAACGAAAAGTGAAGAATCATTTTACGACATATTGTCTCCCGGCTGTTATAGCGATATTCGTATTCGCAGCCACAACATCTGCCTCAGCAAAGGCGGCAGCCGATTCTTCACTCTTCACTCTTCACTCTTCACTAAATAAAGACACCATCGAGGTGCTCTTTACGGGCGACATCCTGCTTGACCGTGGAGTCCGACAGCGCATTGAACACACCGGCATCGAGCGCCTTTTCACGAAAGGCATCGACTCGCTGTTCCGCCAGGCGGACTATGTGGTGGGCAATCTGGAATGCCCCGCCACCAAGACCGTGCAGCCGAACTTCAAGAAATATGTATTCCGCGCAGAACCGGAATGGCTCTCCGTGCTCCGCGAGCATCACATCACCCATCTGAATCTGGCTAATAACCACAGCATCGACCAGGGACGCCAAGGACTCATCGACACCTGGCAGCATATCCGCGAAGCCGGAATGACACCCGTAGGAGCCGGGCAGAATATGGAAGAAGCCATACAGCCCGTACTCATCTGCAGCAGTCCCCGTCCCGTCTGGCTGTTTGCCTCGCTGCGGCTGACACTCGAAAACTATTCCTTCCTGCCCGACAAACCCTGTGTCAGTCAGGAAAGCGTCGATTCTCTTTGTCAGCGAATCTTCCGTCTGCGCCATTCGCAGCCCGAAGCCTATATCATCGTCAGCCTCCATTGGGGCGGCGAACATACCTTGAAACCCGTTCCCCAGCAACGCAAGGAAGCCCGCCAGCTCATTGACGCCGGTGCCGACGTCCTTATCTGTCACCACACCCACACGCTTCAGACCATCGAGGACTACAACGGCCACCGCATCTACTACAGCATCGGTAACTTCATCTTCGACCAGCAGCGCCCCATCAACACCCGCGCCTGCATGGTTCGCCTGAAAATATCACGGGAATCATCCCATGTAGAGACGATTCCCGTGGAAATCCGCAAATGCGTACCTTTTATAATGTGACGGGTAGCCCGTCATTTTGGTGAATCAACGGTTGCCAACAATAAAAAGGCTCCATCTTGCAAGAGCAAACGCAAGACAGGAACCTTTTAAAGACGGTTAAATGGAGATAAGGCTGTTGCTGCCTACATCATATCGAATGCGATGGGCGAAACTGACAGTACGGCCATGATGAAACGCAGCAGTACAGATGCCACGCCGCTGGAACTCGTCAATGAGAGCCTGATCGTGATAGGCCCGCATGCCAGTCCAGCCCCGGTTACCAACCTGACGGTTGAAGATGTTTACTAACTCAGTGATTTGCATGTCTGCGAATTGCAGAGCGAACTTGGTGTAATAAATGCTTTTTTGCATAACGTTTTTGTTTTTGAAGTGAATAACTATTTTACTTCCGCATCGTACTTTACCACCGTGGCTCAATGTTATTGCTCGGTTGGCGAGTCCACTCTTGCGAGTGCCTGCTCTTGATACTTCGTTTGCAAAGTTATGGAGAATTACTGGAATAGCAAAACAAAAACAGCATTATTTTGTTCAGCGACCGTTGGTTCGGCTGAACAGAGGTACGGTGAAGTGACACACGCATGCGTAAGAAAAGTTTTCCTGTTTTTGCTATCACTGCTATCACTGAAATCTGTAACCAACCGAATGTCTGTGAGTTGCAACGCTAAATTTAGTGATGGCACAGGTGATAGCAGTGATAGCAAAAACGGCCTGACTCGTCCTGAATAAGGTTGATGGTTAAACTAATATAATCCCGGTATAGGTTGTCAAATTATTTCTCATACCTTCTTAATCCTGTAATCGGTTTACTGTCAGTGCATCACAGCCACCCCGGGGTGGCGGGCGCTGCAAAGTTACGAAAATCATTTCTCAAATCCTCTGTTTCTGCTTATTTTTAT
>JAEEGJ010005438.1_pt1 | contig 40109 bp, 28 predicted proteins | sample 8958761 | NCBI WGS metagenome assembly JAEEGJ01 (sample SAMN16246546, study PRJNA631951) | gut metagenome | biome: gut microbiome; feature: rumen; material: RS-attached | host: Bos | place: Iran: Karaj | collected 2018-10 | reverse complement strand
CCTTGATGACCTGGAGCTTCGCCTGACCGGCGCTGGTGAGGATCACATCGAACTCAGTCTGCTCGGCCGGAGCGGCTGCTTCGGCGGCGGCGGGAGCGGCGACTGCGACAGCAGCGGCTGCAGGCTCGATGCCATATTCTTCCTTGAGGAGCTTCGCGAGTTCCTGAACGTCTTTTACAGTAAGGTTAACCAACTCTTCTGCAAGTGCTTTGATGTCTGCCATAATTGTATGATTTTAAATTGTTTATTGTTATTTTTCTTCTTTTTCGGAAAGGGTCTTGACGATGCCTGCAACGGTGCCGCCGGCGCTCTGGAGCGCGGAGACGACCTGCTTGATCGGAGACTGGAGGAGTGCGATGACATCGGCGATAAGTTCCTCGCGGGACTTGATGGCGATGAGTTCGTCGAGCTTGTCGGCGCCGACGAAGGCGCATTCCTGGACATACGCACCCTTGAGGGCCGGTTTCTCCTCACCCGCCTTCTGATACTTCTTGATCAGCTTGGCCGGGACGGAGGGACCTTCCGCGTACATGATGGCGGTATTGCCGGTGAGGGTCGGGAAGAGGAGTTCGTATTCGGGATTCTTGCTGTCCTTGAGCACCTTCTCGAAGAGGGTGTTCTTCACGACGGTCAGCTTGATCCCCTGCTCGAAGCAGTCACGACGAAGCTTGGAGGTCTTCTCGGCGTTGAGGCCGGCGATATCGGTGATGTAGAAATTGGGGCACTCCTGCAGCTGGGCTGCAATGGCTTCCATCACTTGGGCTTTAACTTCCTTTTTCATTCTTCAGTCCTCCCATTATTTCTCCGAGCCACCGGTGGTGAATCCCTTGATGTCCAGCTTGAGCGCAGGGCTCATCGTGGTGCAGAGGGTCGCGCCCTTGAAATAGGTACCCTTGAGGGCCTGGGGCTTGAGCTTCAGCACGGCGCTGATCATCGTGCGCGCGTTGTCGGCGATCTGCTCCGGGGTGAAGGAGATCTTGCCGATGGCGGCGTGGATGATACCGGTCTTGTCGACCTTGAAGTCGATCTTACCGGCCTTGACTTCCTTGACGGCGTTGGCGACATCCATGGTCACGGTGCCGGTCTTGGGGTTCGGCATGAGGCCGCGGGGGCCGAGGATACGGCCGATCGCACCGACCTTCGCCATCACGGACGGGGTGCAGATGATCACGTCGACATCCGTCCAACCGCCCTTGATCTTGTCGATGTATTCGTCGAGACCGACATAGTCGGCGCCGGCTTCCTTGGCTTCGTTCTCCTTGTCCGGGGTGCAGAGCACGAGGACGCGGACGACCTTGCCCGTTCCGTGGGGAAGGGTGACAACGCCACGGATCATCTGGTTGGCCTTACGCGGGTCGACACCGAGGTTGGCGGTGATTTCGACGGACGCGTCGAACTTGGTATAGGTGATTTCCTTCAGCAGTTCGCATGCCTCCTGGAGCGAATACAGCTTCGACCTATCGTACTTTTCCTGTACGGCTTTCTGGTTTTTGGTTAATCTGCTCATAGCTGCACGTGAATCTTAAAGGTCCTCGGGGAATTTTCCTTCGACGGTGATACCCATGCTCCTTGCGGTGCCGGCGACCATCGTCATCGCCGAGCGGAGCGTAAATGCGTTGAGGTCCGGCATCTTGGCCTGGGCGATCTCCTTGACCTGGTCCCAGGTAACGGACGCGACTTTCTTGCGGTTCGGCTCACCGGAGGCCGTCTGGATCTTGGCGGCTTCCTTCAGGGAGACGGCCACAGGCGGCTGCTTGACCTCGAACGTGAAGGACTTGTCGGAGAAGACGGTGATCACCACAGGGAGAACTTTCCCTGCGGAATCCTGGGTGCGAGCATTGAACTGCTTGCAGAAGTCCATGATGTTCAGGCCTTTGGAACCGAGAGCCGGTCCTACCGGAGGCGCAGGATTGGCAGCTCCGCCTTTGATTTGGAGCTTGATGAATCCGGTAACTTCTTTTGCCATTTTCTGTTATTCTTTCGTTACTTGTGTAAAGCTGAGTTCAAGGAGGGTCTTCCTCCCGAAGATCACGACTATCACTTTGAGTTTGCTTCTGTCTTCGAGGATGTCCTCAATGGTTCCGCTGAATCCGCTGAACGGACCGTCCGTGATGGTGACCGCTTCGCCGACGGTGTAGTTCACCTCGGTTTCGGCCGCCTTCACGGCGTTCTCGTCCTGCTGGCCGAGGATGCGCATGGCTTCTTCCTCCCGGATCGGCACGGGGAGCTTGTCATTCGAGTTGGCGGAGGATTTCTCGGAGAGGAATCCGGCCAGGCCCGGGATGATGCGGCCCCTGACAATGTATTCCAGGTCGGCGTTGAGTTCCGCGTGGATCAGCACGTAGCCCGGGTAAAGGAGTCTCTCGACTTCCTTGCGCTTCCCGTTCTTCGTGACGATCTCTTTCTTCACGGGCACGAGAATCTGGTCCACAGTTTCCTGCAGCCCAGCATTCCTTTCAACTTCTTTCTGGAGATAATCAGCGACTTTCTTCTCTTTCGTGCCGGCAGTCCGGAGGACATACCATTTTTTTTCGCCCATGGCCAATCAACGAATTACAATGAGTAAACAAGCTCCATCAGATGCTGGAAAGTGAAATCCATCAGGAAGATGACGATCGCGAGGACCAGCGTGGCAACCAGGACCAGCACTGCAGAACTCTGCAGCTTGCTCCAGCTCGGCCACGTGACCTTCTGCGTCAGTTCCTTGTAGGATTCCTTCAGATAGTTAATGAACTTTCTCATCTTAGCTTTTAATGGACTCCCCGGCTATTGGAAGCGGCGCCGGCGGGTCTGTTAAACATTTACCAAATCGTAACCTTTGATATTCTTGGCAGGGGAAGCAGGATTCGAACCCACATCGACGGTTTTGGAGACCGCTGAACTACCCTTGTTCTATTCCCCTGAATGAGCGAGGGTACGCGGGCGCACCCTCGCTTTCTGGCATGAGCCGACGGTGATTACTCGATGATACCGATCACCTGGCCGGCGCCGACGGTACGGCCACCTTCGCGGATAGCGAACTGCAGACCGTTGTTCATGGCCACCGGAGTGATGAGGTTCACGGTGATCTCCACGTTATCGCCAGGCATGACCATCTCGACGCCTTCCGGGAGCATGATCTCACCGGTCACATCCAGCGTGCGGATGAAGAACTGCGGACGATAGTGATTGTGGAACGGGGTGTGCCGGCCGCCTTCGTCCTTCTTCAGGACGTAGATCTGAGCCTTGAAGATCGTGTGCGGAGTGATGGACTTCGGCTTCGCGACGACCTCACCACGCTTGACCTCCTTCTTGTCCACGCCACGGAGCAGCAGACCGACGTTGTCACCGGCCTCGCCCTGGTCGAGGAGCTTGCGGAACATCTCGACACCCGTCACGACGGAAGTACGAGGCTCGTCACCGAAACCGACGAGTTCGACGGGATCACCCACGTGGATGGTACCGGACTCGATACGGCCCGTCACGACGGTGCCACGACCGGTGATGGAGAAGATGTCCTCGATAGGCATCAGGAAGTCCTTGTCAACGAGGCGCTCCGGCAGCGGAATGTACTCATCGACGGCATCCATGAGCTCCATGACCTTGTCTTCCCAGACCTTCTCACCGTTGAGGGCGCCGAGGGCGGAGCCACGGATGATCGGGCAGTCCTCATCGAACTTGTAGAAGCCGAGGAGGTCGCGGATTTCCATCTCGACGAGGTCGAGCATTTCCTCATCGTCCACAAGGTCGACCTTGTTCATGAAGACGAGGATCTTCGGGACGTTGACCTGACGGGCGAGCAGGATGTGCTCACGGGTCTGCGGCATAGGACCGTCGGTGGAAGCGACAACGAGGATAGCGCCATCCATCTGGGCAGCACCGGTAACCATGTTCTTCACATAGTCGGCGTGGCCAGGGCAGTCCACGTGGGCGTAGTGACGAGCAGCAGTCTCGTACTCGACGTGGGCGGTGTTGATGGTGATACCGCGCTCCTTCTCTTCCGGAGCGTTGTCGATCTGGTCGAAGGACTTCACCTTGTCAGCATTACCGGCGACGCGCTCGGCGAGCACCTTGGTAATGGCGGCGGTGAGGGTGGTCTTACCGTGGTCAACGTGGCCGATGGTACCGATGTTGACATGCGGTTTGGTTCTCTGGAATGTTTCTTTTGCCATAGTTTTATTATTGTTTAAACAATTGTTATCAAAAGCACAAAAAAGAGCCGGTGATGGGAATTGAACTCATGACCTCATCCTTACCAAGGATGCGCTCTACCCCTGAGCTACACCGGCTTTTTATTTCGTTTCCGAGCGGAAAACGAGGTTCGAACTCGCGACCCTCAGCTTGGAAGGCTGATGCTCTACCAACTGAGCTACTTCCGCTTGAAAAAAAATCTGCTCGCAATGCCACTCGCAGATTTTTTGGTGGGAGGTGGTGGACTCGAACCACCGAACCCTGAGGGAGCGGATTTACAGTCCGCCGCAATTGCCACTATGCGAACCTCCCAGCGTTTTTTTCCTTTCGAGCCGATAGAGGGATTCGAACCCACGACCCCGAGATTACAAATCACGTGCTCTGGCCAACTGAGCTATATCGGCAAGCTCATTCGGATCCTTCAATCGCGAAAGGGATTGCAAAGGTAGGGTTTTTTTCCGAATACGCAAAATATTTTTGCATTATTTTTTATTTCTTTGCTTGAAAGCCCCTCGGCCCGGATGGCAGCGCAGGAATCTATTGCCTCATCACATCCACGAGGATACCGTAGATGGACTCCGTGTCCAGGCAGCACTCGGCCCACTGGGCCTTCTGCGTGTCCTGGGGGATGAAGCGGTCGGGAATGCCGAGGCCCTTCACGATCGGCGCCTCACTGCGGCCGGCGAAATACTCGGACACGGCGCCGTACAGGCCGCCCTTCAGGGCGCCGTCCTCCACGGTCAGGACCAGCCGGCAGTGCGAGACCTCTTCCATGATGGAGGCATCCAGCGGCTTGAGCCAGCGCAGGTCATAGACGGAAGGGGCCACCCAGTAGTCGGTCTTGTGCCGCAGCGCAGCCTCCAGGGCCCGGTTCGCCACGGGACCGAGGGCGAGGATGGCGACATTCTTTCCGTCCAGGAGTTTCTCTCCCTTGCCGACGGGCAGTTTCTCGAAGGGGGCGTCCTTCCATTCGACCCCTTCCCCGCATCCGCGCGGGTAGCGGATGATGTAAGGGCCGCCGCTCACCGACAATCCCGTGTACATCAGGTTCTTGAGTTCGCGCTCGTTCCGCGGGGCGGCGATGAGGGTGTTCGGGATGCTCCGGTAGGCCGCGAGGTCGAAGCAGCCGTGGTGCGTGGCGCCGTCCTCCCCTACCAGGCCGGCCCGGTCGAAACACAGGATCACCGGCAGGTTCTGCAGGGCGATGTCATGGACGATCTCGTCGTAGGCCCGCTGCGCGAAGGACGAGTAGATGTTGCAGAAGGGTTTCATCCCGCCGGCGGCGAGGCCGGCCGAGAAGGTGACGGCATGCTCTTCCTCGATGCCCACGTCGAAGAAACGCTCGGGGAAGGCCTGCTCCAGGAGGTACATCCCGCAGCCCGTCGCCATCGCCGGCGTGATGCCGACGACCTTCGGGTCCAGCCGGGCGAGGTCCACGAGCACATGCCCGAACACGTCCTGGTAGCGGGCGGCCGGGTAGGCGGTCTTCACCCGTTCGCCGGTGGACGGGTCGAAACGGCCCGGGGCATGCCAGGTGGTGGGATCGGCCTCGGCCGGGGCATAGCCCTTGCCCTTCCGGGTGATGACATGCAGGATCCGCGGTCCCTTGAGGTCCCGGAGCCGCCGCAGGGTGTCCGTCACCTGGGCGATGTCGTTCCCGTCGATGGGCCCGAAATACCGGAAGCCCAGGGATTCGAAGACGGCGCCGCCGGAGACGCGCACCAGGTTGGACTTCGTGTCCATCACGCGGCGCTGGACCCAGTCGCGCAACTTGCCCTCGCCCATCCGGTTCCAGATATGGCCCTTCACCTTGTTGTACATGTTCGACGTGGTGACGCGGAGGAGGTAGTCGTGCAGACCGCCGGTGGCATCGTCGATGGACATGTTGTTGTCGTTCAGGACCACGAGAAGATCCGCCTTGGAGGCGCCGGCGTTGTTGAGGCCTTCCCAGGCGAGGCCGCCCGTGAGGGCGCCGTCGCCCACGAGGGCGACCGCGCGCTCCTTCGAGCCCCGCAGGCGGGCCGCCTCGGCCAGGCCGAGGGCCGCCGAGATGGCCGTGGAGGAGTGCCCCGCCCCGAAGGGGTCGTACGGGCTCTCGTCGCGCTTGGGGAAGCCGCTGATCCCGTCACGGGTGCGGTTCCGCTTGAAGGCGTCCCGGCGCCCGGTGAGAATCTTATGGGCATAGGCCTGATGGCCCACGTCGAAGACCAGTTTGTCCTTGGGGGTATCATAGACGGCGTGAAGGCCGACGATCAGTTCCACCGCGCCGAGGCTGGAACCCAGGTGTCCCGGGTTCTTCGCGCAGCAGGCGACCATATAGTCACGGATCTCCGCGCACAGCAGCCTCAACTGTTCCGTGCTGAAGTTCCGGATGTCCGCCGGACTATTTACCTTTTCCAACAACATACTTCTGTCATTCCGAGCGAAGCGTTCGAGGATACAAAGATATGTATTATTTTTGTCTTTTCACCCAATCTTCCCTTCGTTCTGCCGGGGCCGTCAGGCAAGAATGCAGAAAAAAAGGACAGGAATGGGCGGTTCTCAAATAATTTTAGTAATTTCGCCGAATGTTGGGCCGCTGTGGCCCCCGCAAGTCATCTAAAACCTATTCGATATGACTGATACCGTCAAGAAAACGCTGCGCGATTCCGCGGCGATGCGATGGACAGCGCTCCTGCTGCTGGCACTGGCGATGTTCTGCGCGTACATTTTCATGGATATCCTGTCCCCGATCAAGGACCTGATGGAATCCACCCGCGGGTGGGATTCCAAGGCCTTCGGAACGATGCAGGGCTCCGAGGTGTTCCTCAACGTCTTCGTGTTCTTCCTCATCTTCGCGGGTATCATCCTCGACAAGATGGGAGTCCGTTTCACGGCCGTGCTTTCGGGCGCGGTGATGTTCATCGGCGGCCTTATCAAGTGGTATGCCGTCAGCAATTCGTTCATCGGGACCGGCCTGGAGACCTGGTTCACCAACAACCTGAACTGGCACACCGGCGTGGGCTTCATCGACGATGTCCTGCCCTTCTACCAGAACATGCCCGCATCCGCCAAACTCGCGGCCATCGGATTCATGATCTTCGGCTGCGGCTGTGAAATGGCGGGCATCACGGTGAGCCGCGGTATCGTCAAGTGGTTCAAGGGCCGGGAGACGGCTCTCGCCATGGGCTCCGAGATGGCCCTGGCGCGCCTCGGCGTCGCCACCTGCATGATTTTCTCGCCGTACTTCGCCAAACTTGGCGGCCATGTCGATGTCAGCCGTTCCGTCGCCTTCGGCGTCGTCCTGCTCTGCATCGGCCTGATCATGTTCATCACCTACTTCTTCATGGACCGCAAACTCGACAGCCAGACGGGCGAGGCCGAGGAGAAGGACGACCCGTTCAAGGTCAAGGACATCGGCACCATCCTCGCCAGCCTCGGTTTCTGGCTGGTCGCCCTGCTCTGCGTGCTCTACTACTCGGCCATCTTCCCGTTCCAGAAGTATGCCGTGAACATGCTCCAGTGCAACCTGACGCTCACCGAACCCGCTGCGGGGTGCTTCTGGGCCGGAGAGGCGGTCACCATCGTGCAGTACATCATCATGCTCGTGGTGGCAGGCTGCTCTTTCGCCAGCAATTTCATCAAGGAGAACAAGTCGCTCAAATACGGTCTGATGGCCGTGGCCGTCGTGGCGCTCGTGGTTTACTGCGTGATGGGCTTCAAGCGGGGCACCGCCGAGACCATCTTCGCCGTCTTCCCGCTCCTGGCCGTCGCCATCACCCCCATCCTCGGCAGTTATGTGGACCATAAGGGCAAGGCGGCCTCGATGCTGCTCATCGGCTCCATCCTGCTCGTGGTCTGCCACCTGACCTTCGCGTTCATCCTTCCGCTGTTCAAGGGCAGCGCCGTCGGCGGAACCATCGTCGCCTACGTCACCATCCTCGTGCTGGGCGCCAGTTTCTCCCTCGTGCCCGCCGCCCTGTGGCCGTCCGTTCCGAAACTCGTGGACGCCAAGGTCATCGGCAGCGCCTACGCGCTCATCTTCTGGATCCAGAACATCGGCCTGTGGCTCTTCCCGATCCTGATCGGCAACGTCCTGACGAAGACCAACGCTCCCGGCACGCCTCCCGACCAACTCAACTACACCTGGGCCCTGGTCATGCTCGCCTGCCTGGGCGTAGCCTCCATGCTGATCGGCCTGTACCTGAAGGCCGTGGACAAGAAGAAGCACCTCGGCCTCGAGGAGCCCAACATCCGGTAAATGGCGCGGAAGTTCACTTCGCGGTGGGCCTGCTGGATCGCCCTCCTCTGCCTGGTGGTACCGATGTTCGCATCGTACTACTTCGACGACATGTTCTCCAGCATCTCGTACCTGTTCCAGGATTCCGGCATGACGGAACTCGGATGGAACGAGAATGCCTACGGGAAGTACACCAGCGGATACAGCGTCCTCTGCATCTTCGGCGGCCTGGCCCTCTTCGGCATCCTGCTGGACAAGTGGGGCGTCCGGGTGGCCGGCACGCTGTACGTGGGCATGATGGTGGCCGGCGCCGGACTCGTGACCTGGGCCGTCCTGTCCGGGCAGAAGAGTTCCGCGACGCTCGCCTATGCGGGCTGCATGGTCTTCGGCCTCGGCAGCGAGATGGCCGGGACGGTGGTGAACCGTTCCATCGGCCGCTGGTTCAAGGAAGGGGGCATGGCCCTCGCCATGGGCCTGCACCTGGCGATCGCCCGCCTGGGCACCGCCTTCGCCCTGGTCGTTTCCCCGAAACTGGTCGCCCAGCAGGCGGACCATGTCTATTCCCTCGCCGAAACCGCCCGTCCCGCCCTCCTGGGCATGGGACTCATGGCGGTGGGACTCATCCTCTGGGCCGTGTTCGTGGCTTTGGATGCGAGACGGTTCCCCCGGCAGGGTGGCACGGTCAACAAGTCCGACGATTTCCGTTTCGCGGATGCCTTCAAGGTACTGGGCAACAGGAATTTCTGGCTCCTGGGCCTGCTGTGCGTGCTGTTCTACAGCAGCATCATCGCCTTCAAGAAATTTGCAGGCGCCATCCTCATCCCCCGGTTCGGCATCCCCGCCGAATCCGCCGGCTGGATGGTTTCCATGCTTCCGTTCTCCACGGTCATCTTCGCGCCGCTGTTCGGCCTGATGGTGGACAAGGTGGGCAAGGGCACGCGCTGGATGATTTTCGGATCCATCCTCGCCCTCGCCGCGCACCTGCTGCTGGCCTTCGCCCCGGCCGGTGTCCCGTTCTGGGGCTACCTCGCCATGGCGATGCTCGGCTTCGGCTATTCCCTGGTCCCGGCGGCCCTGTGGCCCAGCGTCCCGAAGATTGTCCCGGACAAGATCCTGGGGACGACCTTCGCGCTCATCTACTGGGTGCAGAACCTGGGCCTGCTGGTGTTCAAGCGCCTGGCGGGCGGCATCCTCGGCAGCGAATCCGGCACACCGGTCACCGTGGAACTGATGTTCACGGGCCTCTGCGTCTTCGCGCTCCTGACCGCCATCCTCTTCGCGCAGAACTCCCGGAAGCATCCGGAACTGCGCCTGGACGCGCCGAGCAAGTAGCCCATCCCGGCATCGACGTCCCTAACTGCGAAAGGTGGTCCAAACGATGGACCACCTTTCGCGTTTTTCCCGGGAATTTGCTGATGGCGGTCCAACGCATGGACCACCATCGACACTTAAAGCACGTCCTTCAGGAAGGGACCGGTGACGGAGGCGGGATTGAGCGCAAGGTCCTCAGGGGTGCCTTCGGCAACGATCCGTCCACCGCGGCGGCCACCCTCGGGGCCCATGTCGATGAGCCAGTCCACGCTCTTCAGCACGTCCAGGTTGTGCTCGATGATGATGACGGTGTTCCCGGCCTCCACGAGACGGTCCAGCACCCCGAGGAGCACCTGGATATCCTCGAAATGGAGGCCTGTGGTGGGTTCGTCCAGGATATACAGGGTGCGGCCGGTGGAGGGACGGGAGAGTTCCGAGGCGAGTTTCATGCGCTGGGACTCGCCGCCGGACAGGGTCACGGCGGACTGGCCCAGGTGCACGTAGCCGAGGCCCACATCGACCATCGCCTTCAGTTTGGAGGCGATCTTGGGGATGGGCTTGAAGAACTCGTAGGCTTCCGCGATGGGCATTTCCAGCACGTCGTTGATGTTCTTGCCCTTATAGCGGACGGCGAGGGTATCCTCCTTGTAGCGACGGCCGCGGCACTGGTCGCACGGCACGTGGACAGACGGAAGGAAGTTCATCTCGATGACCTTGATGCCCGCGCCCTTGCACTCCTCGCAGCGCCCGCCGGGAACGTTGAAAGAGAAGCGGCCGGCCTTGAAGCCCCGCACCTTCGCATCCTGCGTCTCCTCGAAGAGGGTGCGGATGTCGTTGAACACGCCGGTGAAGGTGGCCGGGTTCGACCGCGGGGTACGGCCGATGGGCGACTGGTCGATCTCGATGAGTTTGTCGATGAACTGCGTCCCCTCGATCCGCACGTAAGGGAGGGGTTTCTCCTTGGAGCGGAAGAACTTCTGCTTGAGGATGGGCATGAGCGTCTCGTTCACGAGGGACGACTTGCCGCTGCCGGACAGGCCCGCGACGCCGATGAAGCAGCCCAGCGGGAAGGATACGTCGATATGCTTGAGGTTGTTGCCCGAAGCGCCGTACAGCGTGAGGGTTTCCCCGTTGCCGCGGCGGCGCCGGCCGGGAACGGCGATGGACTTCTTTCCCTGCAGGTAATCCAGCGTCACGGACGGGCCCACGACCGCGTGGGAGGCCGTATCCGCATCCATCGGCTCTTTCCGCAGGAGCGTTCCGAGCGGTGCGCTGAGACAGATCCTTCCGCCCTGCTCCCCCGCCCCGGGGCCTACGTCCACGAGCCAGTCGGCGCTGTACATCGTCTCCGCGTCGTGCTCCACCACCATCACCGAGTTGCCCTCATCGCGGAGCGCTTTCAGCGAGGCGATGAGTTTGCGGTTATCCTTCTGGTGCAGGCCGATGGACGGCTCGTCCAGGATATAGAGCACGTTCACGAGTTTGGAGCCGATCTGCGTCGCCAGGCGGATGCGCTGGCTCTCGCCGCCGGACAGGGAGGCCGTGGCGCGGTCCAGCGACAGGTAGTCCAGTCCCACGTCCAGCATGAACTGCACCCGCTCGCGGAGTTCCTTCAGGATGTCGCGGGAGACATTGCGTTCCCGCTGGTTGAATCCGGCAGGAATGTCATCCAGCCACTTGCGGAGTTCGGTCATCTCCATGGAAGCCACCTCGGCGATGGTTTTCCCGTCGATCCGGAAGCACAGGGCCTCCTTCGACAGGCGCGTACCGTGGCAGTCGGGACAAACGACGGTATCCTCGATATGGTCGATCACGCCGCCCCAGGCTTCCATCTCGGACAGGCCGCCGTCGCCCACCCGGAACAACTCGTCGGAGCCGTACACGAGCAGCATGACCGCTTCGTCCGGGAGGGTGCCGATGGGCTCGTACAGGCTGAACCCGTATTTCCGGGCGATGGAACGGACGATGTCGAACTTCCGGCTCTCGCGGACCTTCCCCAGCGGGACGATGGCCCCGTCGGCGATGGACACGGTCCGGTCCGGGATGATGGTATCGACATTGACGTCCACGATGGTACCGAGGCCCTTGCAGTGCGGGCAGTAGCCCTGCGGCGAATTGAAGGAGAACGTGTGCGGCTGCGGTTCCTGGAGGGAAGTGCCCGTCACCGGGTCCACCAGGTGCTTGGAGAAATGCTGCAGCACGCCCGTTTCCAGGTCCATCACCGCGACGGAACCCTTGCCGGCGCCGAGCGCCTGGCTGACGGAGTCCCGCACCCGCTTGTCGTCCCCCGCCCCGGGCTTGAGACGGTCCACGACGAGTTCGATGAAATGCGGCTTGTAGCGGTCCAGGGCCTGCACGCCCTGCAGTTCCAGGATCTCCCCGTCGATGCGGACTTCCGTATAGCCGCGCTTCCGGAGTTGGTCGAACAGTTCACGGTAGTGGCCCTTGCGGCCCCGCACGAGCGGCGCCAGCAGGTAGCACTTGCGGTCCCGGTAGGCCGTGAGGATCAGGTCCACGATCTGGCCGTCGGTGTAGCGCACCATTTCCTCGCCGGACTCCGGCGAGATGGCGCGCGAACCCTTGGCATACAGCAGGCGCAGGAAGTCGTAGATTTCCGTGATGGTACCCACGGTGGAGCGGGGATTGTTCCCGGTGGTCTTCTGCTCGATGGCGATGATCGGGCTCAGGCCGCGGATCTCCTCCACCTCGGGCTTCTCGAGGATGCCCATGAAATGCTTCGCGTACGTGGACAGGGTGTCCATATACCGCCGCTGCCCCTCCGCATAGATGGTGTCGAAGGCGAGCGAGGACTTTCCGCTGCCGGAAAGGCCTGTCACGACGACGAATTCCCCGCGGGGAATATCGACATCGATTCCCTGCAGGTTGTTCGCGCGGGCGCCTCGCACCTGGATGTATTCCTTGTTCGCCATGGAAATGCAAAGGTACGGAAAAAATCGCTTTTTCCGTACCCTTGTCACTGAAAGAGGATGCCTAGAAGTTGGGGCCGCCGGTATCCCACCACAGCCGGGTGTTTCCGTTGTCGGCACCGCCGAGTTTCTGGACGGCTTCCGCCATCTGGTTGTTGTACTCGAATCCCTCGGGGAAGGTCATGCGCTTGACGTTGTCATCGTTCTTGAACACGCCCTGGCTTTCGTTCACCATCACCGGGAACAGGGCCGGATAGCCCGTACGACGCTGCTCGGACCAGGCCTCCATGCCGTCGGGATAGGTGGCGATCCACTTCTGGATGATGATTTTCTGGAGTTTCTCCTCGTTGCTTGCGGATTCGATCCACTTGGGAGAGACCGTGTTCTTCGCGGCGATGCTGTTCTCCGGATTCTTGGGATCGACATAGTCCGCAGGGACCTTGTCGCTCGCCAGGTAGCCCGCGGCATCGCCCGCACCCCACTGGCCGAAGGACGTCTGGACGCCTTTCTCATACAGGGACTGGGCCGAGCCGCCCATGTTGCTCCAGCCACGGAGCGCGCCTTCGGCCCGCAGGAACCAGACTTCGGCGCTGGACATGATCAGACCCGGGTCTCCGCCGCCGAAGTTCGGGAAGGAATGGCCCACGTACGTGTCCTTGACATCGATCTTGATGCCCATCCGGATACCCTTGTACTTCGCGCCGAGGGACTTGTCCTGGGCTTCCTTGAAGTACTTGGGCAGACGGGGATCGTCATAGCCGCCCATGATGCTTTCCATCACCGCGTTCATGCAGCAGTCGTTCCAGTCGGTGCCCAGGGTGGACAGCGGGTGGACCCAGCCCTTGCCGACCACGGAAACCGTCCCTTCCTCCAGGACACCGTCCGCGACCGCGGCCTCCGCCTTCTGGCGGGCCAGGGCGGGCTTCACCTTCACGAGGCGCATCGCGGCGCGGAGTTGCACCGAATTCGCGAAACGGACCCACTTCTCGAAATCACCGCCCAGCAGCAGGTCGAACGGCTGGAAGGGCTTGGCGCCCGGATAATCGGACATGAACTTCTTCAGGGCCGCCTTCGCCGCATCCAGTTCCTCGAACACGTGGTTGTAAGCCTCCTCCTGCGTATCGAAGGAAGCACCCGTGGCGCTGGTGCCATACTTGCTGTACACGACAGGACCATAGGAGTCGCTCACGCGGATCATCGCCACGGCGCGCAGGATCTGCGCGACGGCGTAGAAGTGCGGATAATCCTCGGCCCGGCTCTCGATGCTGGTGAAGATCGGGCTCATCACGTCGCGGTAGGTCAGGTCCCACATGCCGCTGACCCATCCGCGGATGAGGAACAGCGTGGCGGGATTGATGTTGTTCTGGAACGGGGTCGGAGCCATCATGTAGCCGCACCAGGTGTCGGCCGTCAGGTTCTGGGCCGTCTGCATCTCCCAGGCCCACAGGCAGGTGTTGTTGTAGATACCCTGCTGAATGGTGGGGAAATAGGCGCCCACGTCGTTGAAGTCGGCGGCGAGCATCTCGTTCGTCACGCCGTACGGGTTGGTATTGTATTCCTCCCATTTCTGGCAGCCCTGCAGCGCGGTGGCGAGCACGGCCAGGAGGATGATCGAATATACCTTGTTTTTCATCTCATTCATGTATTAAAAGCCCAACTTGAGGTTGAAACCGTAGGAACGGGTGCCCGGGACACCGTAGAAATCGACGCCCTGCGCGCCGGAGGCGGCGGACATGCTGTGGTCGGTATCGTAGGGAGCGTTGCAGTAGAAGATGAACAGGTTGCGGGCCACGAAGGACAGGGAGGCGCTCTTCAGGACCTTGGAACCGGCGAGCACCTTTCTGGGAAGGGCGTAGCCGAGGGACAGTTCGCGGAGACGGATGTTGGTCGCGTCATATACATAGTATCCGGAGATGCCGTCACGGCCGCCGACCCGGCGGTAGAAACCGTTCACGTCGTTGATCTTCTGGCCTTCGAGGTCCACATATCCCAGGTCTCTCGCCGCGGCGGTCGCTTCGGACACACCCTGGATGTCATTCATCGCCTGCGTCAGGGACAGGGCGTCTCCGCCGAAGCGGCAGTCCACCAGGAAACCGAGGGAGAAACTCTTGTACTCGAGGGTGTTGTTCCAACCCAGGAGGAAGTCAGGCGTGGCGTTGCCGATGAAAGAGAAGCCGTCCGCCTTCGTGGGAAGGCCGCTCTCGTCCAGGACGATCTTGCCCGAAGCGTCCCGGTTGAAGACATAACCGTAGAAGTCGCCGTAGGAACCGCCCTCGGAGAGCCACATGCGGTAAGCGTCCGAACCGGAATCCGTCAGGACGAACTGCGTGATGTCATCGTGCAGTTTGATGATCGTATTCTTGTTCCGGGACATGTTGAACTGGGACTTCCAGATGAAGTCGCGGGTCATGACGGGCGTGACGGAGACGGAGGCCTCGATACCGGTGTTCAGGATGTTGCCGGCATTGACGTAGTAGTAGTTGTAGCCGCTGCCCTCGGGAGCCTTCAGGGTGAAGAGTTGGTTGGTGGTGTTGGTCTTGTACCAGGTGAAGTCCACGGACAGGCGGTTCTTGAAGAACTGCCACTCGGTACCGAACTCGAGGGAGGAGGAGATTTCAGGCTTCAGTTCGCCGAAGGCGGCCGTGCCTACCGGGGTGACGGTGCCGTTGTAGTTGACGGAACCGGTCGGGTTGGTGATGCGCGTAGGCAGGTCGTTACCCACCTGGGCGAAGGAACCGCGGACCTTGCCGTAGTTGATCCAGGAAGGGAGGTCGAACAGTTCGCTCACCAGGAGCGTCGCGCCGACGGAAGGATAGAAGAAGCCCTTCTTGAAACTGGTGGTATAGGCCAGTGCGGAAGACCAGTCGTTACGGGCGGTGACATCCACGAAGAGGAAGTCCCGGAAGCCGAAGTTCGCGGTGGCGAACAGGGCGGTGTTCTGGGTCCGGTATGCGCTCTGGCTGAACTGCTGGGTAATCGTGTTGGGAATCGTGAAGATGTTCGCGTAGGCGAGGCCGCAGTTGTAGGAACTCGAGTAGAGCGAATGGCTGCGGGAATCGGAGATGCTGCCGCCGAGGGTGGCGGTCAGGCTGAAGTCGCCGAACTGCTTGTTGAAGGTAGCCAGGAGGTCGCTGTACAGTTGCGAACCCGTGGACTGGCCGTATTCATACAGGCCGTTCTTGTTACCGGCCAGGGAAACGTCCGTGGTCGCGTACATCTTGACTTCCTCGCGGTCGGCGTTGGCGTCCAGGCTCGTACGGGCCTGCAGGCTGAACCACTCGGTGACGTCCCACTTGGCCGACATGCTGGCGATGATGCGGTTACGCACGTTCTGGCGGTTGGTGCGGTTCGCCACCCACCAGGGGTTCTGCTCCTGGGGGGCGATGGACTTGTACCAACTCTGGGCCATCAGGTTGCGGTCCGCGTCGAACTTCTCGAATTCCGTGGCGAAGGCGCTCACGTCATGGCCGACGGGGATGTTGTACAGGCCGGGGAGCGGGCTGGTGTAGGCGCCGCCCGGACGGGGACGGTTCTGCACGTCCTGGTAGATATACTGGACGCTGGCGTCCAGGGTGACGGCATCCCACATGCGGGCCGTGTTCCGGAAGGTGACGTTGTGCCGGTCGAAGGTGCTGTTGGGATAGATGCCCCGGGAGGTCGTGTTACCGTAGGAGACATAGGTCTGGTTCTTATCGTTGCCGGTGGACACGGAGACCGTGTTCATCGCATTGATGCCCGTCTGGAAGAAACTCTTGACGAAGGCCAGTTTGTCCCAGGGGTTGGAGACCTTGGAGCCCCAACTGTAGTAGCCCTCGCTTTCGCCGTACCGGTTCTGGAGTTCGGGCAGATAGGCCACCTGGTCGAAGGTCGTGGTGGAGGTGAAATCCACCCGCGTGCCGCCGGCCTGGCCCCGCTTCGTGGTGATCATGATGACGCCGTTGGCGGCCTCGGTACCGTACAGGGCGGAAGCGGAGGCGCCTTTCAGGACGTTGATGGAGGCGATGTCGTCGGGGTTGAGGTTGGACATGCCGTCACCGCCGTCATGGCCGCCGGACAGCAGGCTGTTCAACTGGGAGCCCTGGGAGTTCCTGATCGGAACGCCGTCCACGACGTAGAGCGGCTGGTTGTTGCCGTTTGCGGAGCGGAAACCGCGGATGGACACCTTGGTGGCGCCGCCCATGCCCGAGGCATTGGACGTCACGGTGACACCCGCCGCCTTGCCGGCGAGGGCGTTCATCATGTTCACGTCACGGGCGCGGGTGATGTCCTCGCTGCTCACGGCCTGCGTGGAATAGGTCAGGCTCTTGGCCTGCCGCTGGATACCGAGGGCCGAGACCACCACCTCGTCCAGGACGGACGCGGACAGCGTCAGGGCGACATCGACACGGCTGCGGGAATTCACCGGAACTTCGGCCTCGTTGTATCCGAGGAGCGAGAAAACCAGCGTACCGTTGGAAGGGACCCGGAGGGAATAGGATCCGTTTTCGGAGGTGACGGTCGCCACGGAGTTGTCTCCCTTCAGGGAAACGAACACTCCGACCAGCGGAGACCCGTCGTCCCCGTCTGTTACCTGTCCGCTCACCGCCATCGGATTCTGGGCGCCGAGCCAGGTAGCCGGCACGAAGAAGAGGGCCGTGCCAAGCAGCAGAATGATCTGTTTTACTGTTTTCATATGAGTTTGGAATAAAAATGGTTTTCCTTTTACTTGTCAAACGGATTCCCCGCGGGATCCCTGCTGACGATCCAGCGGAAAGCGTTCACGAACATCAGGTTCTGGGTGGCCTCGGAGAAGCATTCGTCCCCGTGGCCCATGTTCAGGTAGATCATCCGGTAGTTCCGGTTGGTCCACACGACGGGCCAGTCGCCGCCGTACACGATGTCCTTGAGTCCGATGGGATAGTTCTTCTGCGACAGGGACAGGAGCACCTGGATGTTCTCCTTGGACCGGAGGTCCTCCTCCCACTGGTAGAACTCGCTGGCCGGCAGCACGAACGAGCCGGGCAGGTTCCGGGTGACGGGATGGCTGGCCATATCGACCTCGGCCAGGGCCTGCTGGGGCGGCCAGTTGTTGCACTTGAACACGCCGCAGCCGAGGAACTGGGAGAACCAGGGCCACTGGGTGTTCCGGTCATTGTAACCGGAGGCATGGAATCCCACCCAGCCGCCGCCGTTCTCCATGTACTGCTCGAACGCGGCCCGTTCGGCCGGACCGTGCGGAGAATCGTCCAGCATGATGATACAGGTGTACTCCTTGAGTTTGTCGTACGTGTAGCCGACAAGGCTGGTGGTCACATCGACGAAGAAACCTTCGCCGACGGTCAGTTTCTTGAAGAACTCGACCCCCTGGCGGGAGAACTGGACATGTGCCTCCTCGGCATGCTCCGAGTAATAGATCAGCGCCTTGAAGCGCAGGGCCTTGGCATAGTTGGCCGGCCGCTCCTGGGCCGCGGCGAGAGCCGGGACCAGCAGCAGGGCGAACAGCAAAAGTTTGTATATCCGTTCCATATTCAAGTGTTTTTGTTTCAGAATTCAGCGATGAGCGAAAGCAGTTTCCCGGCGACGGTCACCCACACTTCCTTGTAGCAGGCGTTGTTCACCTGTGGCCACCAGGGTTCGTCCGTGTCTTCCCACGTCCGGATTCCCACCGGCATCATGCCCGTCAGGAGGCCGCTGGAGAAACTGTCCATGTCGGGGTAATCCCACCCTTCCCCGTACACCATCGACTGGCCGAAGGGGTTCTTGCCCAGCATCCAGTACACCTGTTCGCGGGCGATGTCCGTAATGGCCGGATCCTCCAGGAACCGGCCGCAGAGCGCAGCGCTCTTCCCCAGGGAGAGCAGGATCGCGTTGTTCCCGTTGAAGATGTTGAACCACACGGGGAACCGTTTGACATAATGGGTCGGGTCCACCTGCACGCCCTGGGACAACTGGCGGGTGTACCGTTCCGCGGCGTCGGCCGGCGGGAACAGGTGAAGCGCGTAGAAGTTGTCCGTATCCAGGTATTCGCCGGCTGCATACACCCCGCTCGGAATCATCCCGTAGGGGGCCGTATAGGCCATCAGCGCCTTCAGATAGTCTCCGAACAGGCGGACGGCGCCTTCCCAGCGGGCGCGGTCCGGATGGGACGGCTGGGTGAGGCAGAGTTCGGTGAGCGCCTGCATATAGACCTGCTCTCGGGACTGGTGGATGTAATGGACGATGGAGCGCCGGTCCGTATCCCGGTAGAAGAACCCGCGGAGTCCTCCGCCCACGGCCTCTGTTTCCTGGCACTCCAGGACATAGCGGGCGGCTTCCGCCGCCTTGTCGGCATAGAAGTCCTCCCCCGTCAGCCGGTACAGTTGGCTCGCCGCCCAGGAGACGGTCGCCATCCATTGGCTGTGGGAGGTATTGTAGCAGTGTTCGTACGGGAACCGGAAGCGGTCGTAACCGTCGCGGGCGAACTTCTCCTCGGCGAAGGCGAAATCGGCCCGGGCCGTACGCAGCAGGTAATCCTGCATCATCGGGTCCTCGGTGAGCACCCGGGCCGCATAGGCTTCGTAGCCGGCCTGCAGGTAATTGTCGAAAGCATTGTCCTGGACCCGGACGGTATGGATGTCATCGAAAGTGTCCAGTTTTCCGTCCTGCCAGATCAGCAGGCCCACGCTGCTGGCACGGTAGCCGTCCCCGAAGCGGGTGCGGAGGGTGAAGTCCAGGCCCCAGCGCGCCTCTTCCCGGAGGCGTTCCGCCAGGGCGGGGTCGATGTCCCGGAAGTGTTCCGAGGCCTCCAGCAGGGCATAGGCGACGTCGCCCGTCTGCAGCGACTGCTGCGACAGGTCGCCGGCGTCGTGCCAGCCGCCGCCGAAGGAAACCGTCTCGCCGCCATGATGGGCCAGCAGGTCCAGATGGCAGGTTCCGTGCGTACGCGGCACCGGATAGCCGCAGCGCTGGCCGAAGATGAAACTGAGCGCCTTCCGGGCGGCACTGTCCCAGTTTCCATCCCCGATGGGGAAAGGACGGGAAACCTGGTCCCCTGCCCTGAGCACATAGATGCCTTCCCGGGAGAATCGGGAGAAATCCGCCACGGCAAACCGTCCCAGGGTCGTTTCTTCCGCCTGGATGCTCCCGCGGAAAACGGTCTTGCCCCGGAGGTCCTCCAGGGAGAAACGGCCGGTGCAGGCGGCGGGCAGGATGGCCGTCTTGGGGCCTGCGGAGTAATACCCGCCGGTGGACAGGACGATGCCCGTGGGCTGCCATCCCCGCTCGGAGGGGATTTCCGCCGTCCGCTGGAGGAAGATGCTGTCGATCCGGAAGCGGCAACTGTCACCGGTCGTCAGGTCGCGGCCCCGCAGGGTCGCGGAGAAACGGAGGTGCTGCGGTCCTTTCCGGGGATAATTCCCGATGTTGAGCGTGCACTCGTTCCAGCGGTTGTTTTCGAGGGATATCAGGTGATTCGCCGGCAGGAAAGGCAGCCAGCAGTCCAGGTTCACGACCTGGGCCCCGTCGCAGGAAGGGAGGATGCGGAAAGCGATGCGGTCATAGCCCTCCAGGTCATAGCCGGACAGGTCCAGCCGGACGGACCGGTTGCCATAGGTCGCATAATCGGGATCGTCCGCCGGCCCTTTCGCCCGCCAGGGGGTATCGGTGGAGAAAGCAAGCGACAGGGTCCCTTCCACGGGAACTTCTTCCAGGACAGGGCGTTCCCGTTCCGCCGCCTCGAAAGAGCGGGAGCGGTCTGGCTCGAGGGGAAGTTCCAAACCCGCCTGTCCCGCCTGCCCGGGAGCAGGCAGGACACAGCCGGGAATGGCCCCACTAACCATTACCATTATTAACCAAAAGGGGGATCTCTGTCGTCCGTGCTTCATGACAAAACAGTCTATTTTTGGGCGGCCGTCCAATGGATTGCATTGAGCAGCAGGGTCTTGAACGGATCGTTGTCCCCCAGTTTCGGGCTGTGCCCGTACTGGAAGTACACGTTCCGGCCCTTCTTCGCGGTGTTGGTCCAGATGACCGGATGGTCCCCCATCTTGATGGGCGTCTCCAGGGTGTAGGAGTTCTCGTCCACCGTGGCCAGGACATGGACGTCGGGGCACTGGCGGGGGCTCTTGTCGTAGGTATAGAACTCGTCATCCTGAATCACGAACGCGGCGGGAACGCCGGCCATTACGGGATGGGTGGCATCCTCCACATGGACCGTCCCGTCCGTGAGGTCGGCGATGTAGTTGTCGTAGCGGATACCGCCGAGCAGCCCGGAGAACCAGTCCCACATGGGGAAACCGTCGAACTCGCCCAGCAGCGAGGCATGGTGGAAGCCCACCCAGCCGCCGCGGCCTTCATCCACATAGCGCTCGAAGGCCTCCACGGCCTTCTCCGGCCAGCCGTACGGGGCATAGTCCAGTTGGACGATGACGTCGAACCCGTCCAGGTATTCCTCATCGAATTCCCGCGGATTATAGACTTCCGTCAGGACGAGATTCTCCTCGGGAGCGACTTCGCGGAGCCAGGGAAGGACGGACTCGGAGAAAGGTTTGTGGTGTCCGGCATTTTCATAGAGGACCAGGACACGGGTCGGCTCCGGCCGGCAGGAGAGCAGGACGGAAGCCAACAGGGAGAGAAGGAGCAACTTTTTCATCAGTCGGCAGTTTGATGGATTCGGGAACCGATGCGGGCGTACAGGAGCATCATGACCTCTCCGAAAAGGACCAGGAGCCAGGAGAGGCGCCAACCGCCGAGCGTGTCGGCCAGGGCACCCTGCAGGAGGGGAAGGACGGCGCCGCCCACGACGCCGATCATGAAGACGCCGGAAGCGGCGGAGGTGTATTTGCCCAGATGGGCGACGGCCAGGGTGAAGATCGCGCCCCACATGATGGAGTGGAAGAGGCCCACGGCCACGAGGATCCAGGGATTGTCGGTGACGACCGCCAGGATGACCAGGATGGAGGCGGCGCAGGTGGTCACCGTCAACTGCATGCGCGGGCTGATCTTGCTGAGGGAACTCCCCACGGCGCGACCCACGAGCATGCCGCCCCAGTACAGGGTGGCGAGGAGGGCCGGCGAAGCGAGGCCCTTGTCGATGGCGTACATATTTATGTTCGCGCCGATGCAAACCTCCACGCCCACATAGAAGAAGATGGCGACGACACCGAGCGTCAGGTGGCTGAAGGACCATACGCTCTTCTCCAACTTCTCGGCCGTGTCGTTGCGCGTGCCGTCGATATCCGGCAGGTTCAGCCGCCCGAGGAGGACCATCACCACCAGCATCACGCCCAGCAGGGCCAGGAACGGCACCTGCAACTGGCTGATGTGGATCTGGTCCATCGAAAGGCCGCCGAAGACCACGCCCGTCACGAAGTACGGGGCCAGGGTGGTGCCCACGGAGTTCGCGGTGCCGCCGATGGCGAGCCGCTGCACGGACTGCGTGCCCGGGACGTCGCAGGCGGTCAGATACGGATTGATCACCACCTGCAGGATGGTCGCCGAGGCGCCCACGATGAACGAGCCCAGGAGGAAGATGACGAATCCCACGGGGATGACCGCCTCTCCGACGCGGAAGGCACTGCCCTCATGATGGACGGTGTACCAGGAGGAGGCGAAGAACAGGAAGAGCCCCAGCAGCATCACGGCGATGCCCCGGAGCAGCGTTCCCTTGTAGCCGTGCCGGTTCACCCAGCGGGATCCGACGGGACCGGCCAGCGGATAGGCCAGGAACCAGGAGAAGGTGATCAGGGTGGCGAAGGTGTTCTGGAAGCGGCCCGCATTGGCGAGGAAGGCTTCCTTCAGGGGCGCCTGGAACTGCGTGTTCGCCGTCGTGAGGAATCCCACCACGAAGAACAGGAACACGAGGGCAAGGAACGGGCCCAGGTAGTTGGTCTTTTTCTCGGTCATAGTGCTAGTTGGGATGCGGCTTCCCGGTCCAGGAGGACGGTGCAGTCGGGGTGCAACTGAAGCACCGACGCCGGCACGTCTTCCGTGACGGGGCCTTCGATCATTTTCTTTACGATGGCGGCCTTGGACGGGCCTTTTGCCGCCAGGACCAGTTTACGGGCCTGCATGATGTCCTTCAGGCCCATCGTGACGCCCCCGAGGGGCTTGTCTGCGGGTGTACCGGTCTCCCGGCGGATCCGCTCCTGCAGTTCCGGATACATCACGGACAGGCGGGCGCCGGCCCCGAAGGGAGAGCCGGGCTGGTTGAATCCCAGGTGCCCGTTCTCGCCCAGGCCCAGGAAAAGGAAGTCCACCCCGCCCCGCTTCTCAAGTTCGTCCATGAAGGCACGGCAGTCGCGCCCGAAGTCGTCCGACTCCGTCGGCAGCATCAGGAACCGCTCTTCAGGGATGCCCAGCGGGCCGACGAGTTCATTCTTCAACATCGTATAGCAGGCGCCCGCGTAGGCGCGGGGGACGCCCGCCACTTCGTCTTGGCCGAAGAAGGTCACGCCGGAGCAGTCCAGGCCGGTTTCCCGGACGAGGCGGACGAAAGCGCGGTGGATGTCGCCCGTAGTCCTGCCCGTGGACAGGCCAACGACAGCGTCACGGCGGCTCCGGACGGCGTCCGCGATCATTTCCGCAGCCCGGCGGTCGAGTTCCGCCGGCGTATTGCAAACGAGGATACGCATGGGGTTACTTGTTCATGGCGACGGCCACGGCGCCCAGCAGGCCGACGAACTGGGGATTCAGTTTGGTGAGGACGACCCCGTGGGTGACGAAGCGCATCGTGTTCTGGTTCAGGTACGCCTGGATGCGTTCGAAGATGTATTCATTGGCCACGATGCTTCCGCCCAGCACGACGGTGTCCGGATCGGTCACACGGACCATGTTCATGATCAGGTTGGCGACGCCTTCCGCCGCGTTGGCCACCAGGACCGAGCAAAGGGGGTCGCCGGCACGGCCCAGTTCAACCACTTCCTCGACAGAAACGCGCTTCTCCCCTTCCGGAGGGATGTGCAGCCGCGTCTCGTACCGGTCTCGGAGCAGGCGCGCGCAACGGTCGATGCCGCTGCCGGAGGCGATGGTCTCCACGCAGTCGGTCCGGCCGCAGACGCAGGGGACGCCCATGTTGACGCCCACCCGCATGTGTCCGGCCTCGCCGGCGTTGAAATGGCTGCCCCGGATCTGCCGGCCGCCCACCACCGTCCCCACGGCGATGCCCGTCCCGACATTGATATAGACGAAATCCTTGGAGAACTGGCCCACGCCCCAGACCCGTTCAGCCCGGGTGGCGCTCTTGACATCGTTGTCGATCCGGCAGGGAATGCCGTACAGGGCGGTCAGTTCGTCGGCCAGGTCGATGCTCTCCGTCCGGTGCGGGTCGATCTGGAGCCAGACGCCCCGGTTGGGATCCACGCGGCCGATGAGGCCCACCCCCATCGCGACGGGCTTCTCTCCCACCCAGCCCACGTTGGCGACGTAGTCGTCCATCGAATGCCGGATGATGCCGAAGGCCGCCTTCTGGTTGAAGAAGCCGGAATCGTACCGTTTGTAGCGGAGGATGTTTCCATAGGCGTCCACCTCTCCGATGAGGAGTTTCGTGCCGCCGAGGTCCAAGCCGAGATAGGTTTCCATGTCCGTGTCGTTTTTGTCAGGATTTCACCTGCAAACATACGTACGGACGCGGGGGAACTGAGTCGAAGAATCGACAAAAAAGGTTGAAAAACTAATATTTGCTCGGACTCACCCCGAAATGGCGCCGGAAACAGGAACTGAAGTACTTCGGGTCCGAGAAGCCCACCCGGTCCGCCACTTCCGTGACATTCAGCCCTTCCGCCGTCAGGAGTTCGGCCGCCCGCTCCAGGCGGAAGATCCGGATGAAGTCGTTCGGGGACTTGCCTGTCACCGCCTTCAGTTTGTTGTAGAAAGCCGTCCGGCTCATCGCCACCTCCCGGCACAGGTCGTCCACCTGGAAAAGCGGGTCGGCGCAGGATTTGTCCATCACGGCAAGGACCTTTTCCATGAATTCGCGGTCCAACTGGTTCGTGTACTCACGGCGCTTCTCCTCCCGGCCGGCGCGCAGGATCAGTTCCCGCAGCCGCTCCCGCTCGTGGAGGAGGTTGCTGATCCGGGCCGTCAGTACCTGCGGGTCGAAAGGTTTCACCACATAGTCGTCCGAACCGGATTCCAGGCCCAGGATGATGTGCTCGCGGTCGTCCATCGCCGTCAGGAGGATGACGGGGATGTGGCTGGTCGCGAGGGTGGACTTGAGACGGCGGCACAGGTCGTAGCCGTTCATGCCCGGCATCACGACGTCCGAGAGGACCAGGTCCGGCTGGGACTCCTCCGCCAGGCGGAAGGCCGTTTCACCATCGGAGGCCGTCAATGTCTCGAACTCGCCGGAAAGGGTGCCCTTCAGGTAGCCGAGCATCTCGGGGTCGTCCTCCACGACGAGAATCCGTTTCGGACCTGCCTCAGCCGGAGAATCCTCTTCCGCGGGCACCGCAGGCTCAGGTGCCAGGATGACATCGCGGGAAGCCCGGTATTCCGTCGGGAAAAGCAGGGTGAAGGCCGACCCGCTCCCCTCCTCGCTCTTCAGGGAGATGGAACCGCCCAGTTGCAGGACCAGTTGACGGGTGATCATCAGCCCGATCCCGTAGCCGGTCTCGTCCACGTCCCGGGCGTTGGCCGCCCGGACGCCGCCGTTGAAGATCCGGGAACGCGCCTCCGCGGGAACGCCGATGCCGGTGTCCCGCACCTCGAGGCGCCACATCCGCCCGGCCGGGGCGGCCGTCACTTCCACCGAGCCTTTTTCCGTGTATTTCACCGCGTTGGAAACGAGGTTCTGGACGATGCGGTCCATCTTCTCCCGGTCCACCGGAACGGGGCCGAGCCCCTCGTCCACGGTGCATGACAAGGCGATGCCCTTCTGCCGGGCCGCCGGTTGGAAAGGTTCCACCCCATCCTCCAGGAATTCCCGAAGGTCGGTGGGCTCCAGATACAGCCGGCCCGCCTCGGGAGCATCCTCCCGCAGGTCCAGGAGGCTGTTGATCATCGCCATCAGACGGTCGGCGTTGCGCATCGCCGTGGAGACGGACTGCCGGTCGCCCTCCGGCAGGGCTTCATCCCGCTGCAGGTCGGAAAGCGGGGCCTTGATCAGGGAAACCGGCGTCTTGAGTTCGTGCGCGAAATGGATGAAGGTGTCCAGGCGCTCCCGGGTCGCCCGCCGCGCCGCTTCCCGGCGTCGGATCCGGATGAACAGGAGGACGCCCCCCGACAGCAACAGGACATAGAGGATCTGGGCGACGGTGGACAGAAGCGGCGGACGCCGGACGATGACTTCCAGTTCCCGCGTGCCCAGCACCGAGTCCATCACGGAATCGACGCAGCGGACCCGGAAAACGTAACGCCCCGCCGGCACGGACGGATACGTCACCGTGGCGGCGGAGAGACTGGACCGATAGTTGGGATCGTGGTCTTCGAGCGCATACTCGAAGCGGATGCGGGACCGGGCGTCGAAGCCCAGGGCCGAGAAAGCGATCTCGAACGAGCGTTCGTCCGATGGAAGGACCACCCGGTCCAGCGTGCCGACCGCCTTCCCCTTCAGGATCTTTTCCCTGGCCGCGTCATTCCTGGAAAGCAGGCGGAAATCCGTCAGGACGGGCACGACGGCGGCCGGGACTTCCCCGCCCGCCGGCTCCGGATTGAACAGCAGGACGCCGTCCCCGGTGCCGAAGGCGACGGTCCCGTCCGAAAGCCGGGCGGAAGCGGTATGGTTGAACGTTCCCCGGTCGATGCCCAGGATACCGTTCATCACGGCGGTGACATGACGGACGGGGTCCACCCGGAAAAGACGGTCGTCGGTGGCCGCCCACAGAACGCCGTCGCGGTCCGCGACGATGGAACAGACCTGGCCGCCCAGCGGAATGGAATGCCATGAACCGGAAGAAGGCTCGTAGCCGAGGATGCCGTTCTGCGTTCCCGCCCATACGCGTCCGGCACCATCGACGGTCACGCACCAGAGCGGCTCCCGGAACGGTCCTTCCACCGGCTGGCTTTCCGCACCGGTGACCGGGTCGATCCGGACCAGCCCCCGGGTGGAAGCGGCCCACAGGCCTGAGCCGTCCAGCACGAAATCCCAGACCTCGACCGTTTCAGCGGAAATCGTCAGACTCCCCGTGCGGTCATACAGGGCCACCGGCGCAAGGCCGCCGGTCCAAACCGATTCCCCGGCGGCGGTCAGGGCGAAAACATGGCCCGGAAGGTCCGGAAGGACCGTCATCGCCCCGGACGGAGATACCTGGAAAACAGGGAAACCGTATTCGCCGGCCCATATCGAGCCATCGGAGGTCTCCGAAAGCGCGAGCACGTTTTCGGCGTCCGAACGCCGGAACACGCGCCAGGAGGCGTCCGACGGGTCATATCGGCACAGACCCCGGTCGGTCCCGTACCAGACCCTTCCGGAACGGTCTTCCAGCACCGCGCTCACATGGTTGGACAGCAGGGACGAGGGGTCTCCGGTGCGGTGGCGCACCCATTTGACGTTCCAGGGATTCCGGTTCAGGACACAGACCCCGTTCGAGGTGGTCGTCACCCAGAGATTCCCCCGGGCGTCCACGCACAGGTCGCTCACGGAATTGGCGCACAGGCCCTCCTCGTCGTCGGACGTGACGAAATGCCCCTCCAGCCGGTCCGCCTCGGGATCGTACACGAAAACGCCTTCCCCGTCCAGTCCGACGTACACTTTGCCGCCGTCGCGGACCATCGAGCGGACCGGCACGTGAGGAATGCCCGCAACGGGAAGGATACGTTCCGACGAAGGAGAGACAAGGAACAGCCCCTGCGAGAAAGAGCCGGCCAGCACGCGGCCGTTCCCCAAGGGAAGTAGCGTCGTGAATTCCCCGTCCAGGAGTTTCCGGGGCTCTCCGCCCACTTCCTGGAACAGACCGGTTTCCGTCGCGGCGAAAATCGTCCCGTCCTCCAGGGAGCAGAAATCCCGGACGGAAAGGCCTTCGAAGAAACGGGCCGACGAACCGTCATTCCCGTCGAACAGGAGGCCCTCGGACGTGCCCAGCCATCGGCCGGACTCCGTAAAGGCGCCGGAAAAGAGCCGGGCGTCGCCGGGAAGTTCATATTCCTGGACGAAGCGGTCCACGTTCCGGTCATAGACGAATACCCGGCCCTGCGTGAGCAGGCAGTGCACCCGTCCGTCCGGACCGGTCTTCAGTTTTCCTTCGGAGGGGAGGTTGCGGTCCAGGCCGTCTCTCTCGGAAAAAGGATAGTGGCGGAACTCGAAACCGTCATACCGGTCGATTCCGCCCGTGAGGAAGAACCACAGATATCCCTCGCCGTCCTGGCACACCCGGTACACCCGGCGGTTCCCCAGGCCGTCCCGGGTGCCGAGCGGAACAAAACGTTCCGCTGCGGCCCCGAAGCACTGGAAAACCAGCAGGAGCACCAGGAGGCGTCTCATCGGCCCATGCGGTCAGGAAGCCGGAAATCGGGCCGCAGGGTATAGCGGACCCGGTCCGGGAAATCCACGGGCAGGGGCTGGGTGACCGCCCCGGTCGCGGCCCATTCGCAGCCGCGCAGGAACGTCGTCTGGTAGCCTGTACAAGTGAGCGAATAGGTCATCTTGGGATCGTTGCCGCAGTGGCCGAGGACGTCCGTGAAGATGCGGCCCTTGCCGTAGCGGACCGTCCACATCAGAGGTTCGTCCCGGTCGCCGTCCCGCGTGGTGGCGATGATCTCCAGGTTCTCGGCCGGACCGCGCAGATGCAGGTAGATCTCATCCTTGAAATGGTGCCAACTCGTGGGAAGTCCCTTGACGATGGGGTGGTCCAACGCCTGGTGATCGACGACGATGTGGTGCTGGAGTCCGTGGTAGCCGGCCTCTCCCGGGGCGTCGTCCCGGATGACCTTGCCGTCCTGCATGTACACGTAGGGCCCGCACTGCTCGTTGCGGCCGTTCCAGGCGCCCAGGCCCGTCATCCGGTTCCAGGCCGGCCACTTCTCCATCGGGATGACGGACGAGTGGATGAAGACCACGCCGCCGCCGTCCTCCACGTAGGACTCGAAGTCCGCCTTGACGGGATCGGCCCATTCCACGCCGCCGTAGTTGATGATCACGAGACCGTAATCCTTGAAGCGGGGGTGGAAGGAGGACATGTCACCACCCCAGTCCGGGGTGATCAGGACGTCCACGTCGAACAGGCCGCTGTTCTCCAGGGCCTGCCGCATGCACTCGGATGCCCCCACGGGATAGTGGCTGCCGTCCATGCCGGCGATGATGAGGGTCTTGATGCGGGAAGCGGGTGCGGGCGCCTCTCCGGAGGCGCCGACGAGCGAGACCGTCCCGTAACCATAGGCCCAGGACGGGTTGTATCCGTCCCGGTCCGTGACGTAGTTCCCGCCCTTGATGTACTGGAAATGGATCTCGGAGACGCCATCCCGGTCGCGGTCCTCCACCAGGATGTTGAACCGGTCGGAAAGGTATTCTTCGGACGTGTATTCCACGGCGCCGGTCTCCCGGTCCACCACCGCGTAATAGAACCGGAACAGGTCGAATTCGGGCCAGTGGCCGTTGTCGCGGCCGATGAGGAAGACTTCCTCGAGGGCCGGGTCGGCGTCCATCTGGGCCGTGACGGACTTCTGGAAATAGAATCCGCGGCGGATCAGCCCGTCCGGGATGCGGATGTCGGGCCGCACGGGGTTGCCGTACTGCGCCAGCGCAGGGATGGCGAGCAGGGACAGGAGGAGGAAAAGGACCGTTCGTTTCATATGGTGAGCGCGTTTGTTACAGTGTCTGGCCGCCGATGAACTCGCGGAGGATGGATGTCGGAGGAACCGCCGTGATCTCCTCGGGGGTCAAGGCCACGATATAGCCGAGGAACTTGAGAAGGCGGATGGCGTCGGTATAGGCCGGAGAGGAAGGATGGATGCGCCGCAGAAGGGGTTCTGCGTAATACTTCAGGAGCGGAAGTTCGTACAGGAGGGCGGAGTTGAACTGCGCATCGGCATTTTCCTGGAAGGGGAAGATGTACTTGTTCTCGCCCCGGCGGACGGAAGGCCAGCGGAGGATGGTCGCTTCGGGGCTGATGCCGCGGTAGCGGTAGTCCCGGACCATCCGGCGCAGGAGCCGGTTGTCGGTGGTGGAGATGTTGTTGTTCTCGTCCACGTTCAGGGAGGTCAGGGCCGATGCATACACGCGGAAGATGCGGCTCTGGTCCACGGAAGGGACCATGGCCGGATCCAGGGCATGGATGCCCTCCATCACGAGGATGTCGTTCTCGTCCAACTCCATGAAGTTACCCTCGAAGAAGGGTCTCCCCTGCTTGAAATCGTAGCGCGGAAGTTCCACCCGGCCGCCTGCAAGGAGCGTATTGAGGTGATTTCCAAGGAGTTCCAGGTCCATCGCCTCGAGCGCTTCGAAATCGAATTCTCCGTCGTCGTCAATTGGTGTCCGGTCCCGGGACACGAAATAGTTGTCCAGTTCGATGACCTTGGGCCTCATCCCCAGGATCCGGAGTTGCTGGGACAGGCGGAGCGAGGAGGAAGTCTTTCCGCTGGAGGAAGGCCCGGCGATGAAGACGATCTTCACGCGGTCGCGCTCGGCATAGATGAGGTCCGCCACACGGGCGTACTCCCGTTCCTGCCGCGCTTCGCACAGGTTGATGAGTTTCACGGCCTTCCCTTCCATCAACTTCTGGTTCAGGGTGCCGATGCCGCCGATGCCGGTGGTGTGGCACCAGGCGGAATACTCCTTGAAGGTCGCGGAGAGTTTGCTCTGGGGACGCCGGGGCGTCACCCTGGAGGGATCGCTGTTGGCCGGCGGCTGGAGGCAGAAACCCTTGTGGAAAGGCATCAGGCCGAAGACCTGGAGGTAGCCGGTCGAAGGGACCAGCGGACCGTGGAAGGAATCCACCTGGCCGTCCAGGTAATACACCCGGCAGAAGTACCGGCCCAGCGAACGGCGCAACTGCGCCTTGTAGGGCTGTCCCTGCTCCTCGAAAATAGCCTCGGCCTCCTCGGAAGGAATCTTCTCCGTCTCGAAAGGAAGGTCCGCATCGACGAGTTCCCGCATCCGGGCGCGGAGGCGCTCGAAGCCTTCGGCGTCCGGCTTGAATGCCGGACCGCCTGGAGCGCCGTCGCGCAGTTCGCAGTACAGGCCGCTGGGCAGGGAATGCTCGGCCACGAGCACCTTCCCGGGGAAGACGTCGCGCACCGCATGCTGCAGCAGGAAACTCAGCGAACGGATGTAGGTCCGCCGTCCGTCCGGATGGTTATACCCGATAAACGTGACTTCGTGCGGAAAGAACATACTGAAACTCAATTCCTTGAGTTTGTGGTCCACCAGGGCGGCGAGCACCTGGTAATGCTTGCCGGTCTTCGGGTCGACGGTTTCGGGGTACTCTTTCCGGGCGAGGCTCAGGAGGTTCGATCCCACCCGCACGCGATGCTTCCGGTCATCGTTCTTGCAAAGGATGTCAATCTTCATGGGTCAGCGTTTGAATTCTACGATGAGGGCGGTGCGGGGATCGACGGGGAGGCCGTCCTGCAGGGTGACGGGCTCGCCGGAGATCACGTCGCGGCCCGTGACGGGGCCGGTGACGAACTCGTCGTAGTGCGACCAGTCGAGTTCGCGCACTTCGTCCGTGTTGTTGATGTACACGAACACGGCGTCCCGGTCGTCATAGCGGAAATACGAATAGGTGTTGTCGGTAATGTTGCGGTCCTTCACGTTCTTCCGGGAGAGGAAGTGCAGCGTCTTGCCGTGGTGGATGACCGGGCAGCCCTTGCGCCAGCGGAAGAGGGCGCGGGCATAGTCATGCAGGCCCGCGGCCGCCGTGTAGTCCGCGTCGCGGGTGTAACCCGCCGCCGCGCGGCCTTCGCCCGTGAAGAGATTCACCGCGTCGCCGGCCCAGCCGCCCGGGAAGTCGATGCGCTTGGAGCCGTCGTGGTGCATCCCCGGCCGTTCGCAGAACATCATCTCATCGCCGTAATAGAGTTGCGGGATGCCGCGGAGGGTCGCGAGCAGGGCCATGGCGAGCCGCATCCGGGCGGGATCGTGCCGCAGCACGTCGCCGGTGCGGTCATGGTCGTGGTTCGCGAAGAAGATCATGATGTTGTCCAGGTCGTGGTAGGCGAAGTCCTGGGCCAGGACCGTATAGACCCGCGTCATGCCCTCGTCCCACCAGACCTCGTCCTCGGTCAGGGCGCGCAGGATGGCCTGCTGGAGGGGGAAGTCCATGATGCAGGGCAGGTGGCTGTCGAAACCGTTCCGGTTCGGGTGTCCGGACTGCCAGTAGGCGACTTGCGGTATGTTCATGTCCCAGCACTCGCCCACGATGTTCATCTTCGGGTACTCGCGGCGGACCGCCTGGCACCATTCGGACATGGGCTCGGGCTCGTTGTACGGGTAGGTGTCCACGCGGAGACCGTCCAGGCCTGCGTACTCGATCCACCACACGGCCCACTGCTGGAAGTAGCGCAGCACGTACGGATTGTCCAGGTTCATGTCCGGCATGGACGGGACGAACCAGCCGCTCTGCTGCCGGTCGCGGTCCTTCACCGAGGCGTGCGGGTCCATATAGACCGAGAACACCGCGTTCATCTGCATGTACGGCTCGGTGACGTGGTACCAGTCCGGGAACGGAGGATTGTCCATCCACCAGTGCGCCGTGCCGCAGTGGTTCGTGACGATGTCCATGATGACCTTCAGGCCCTTCGCATGGGCCTCGTCCACGAATTTCCGGTAGAGGGCGTTGTCGCCGAAACGCGGGTCGATGTGGTAGTAATCGCCGCAGGCATAGCCGTGGTAGGACTCGTGCGGCTGGTTGTCCAGCAGCATCGGGGTGCTCCAGATGGCGGTCGCCCCCAGGTCGGCGATGTAGTCCAGGTGGTCGATGATCCCCTGGATGTCTCCGCCGTGCCGGGCGACCGGGTCCTCGCGGTCCACCTCGTCCGGCGTTTCGGGAACGGCCCACGGAACCGCGGAACCATCGTCATAGGCGCCGCCTGCCCAGGCCCTGTCATCCCCACCGCTGGCCGACGCGAACCGGTCGGGCATGATCAGGTACACGAGGTCCGCGGTCGTGAAACTCGCGCGGTCCGCGCTCCCCTTCTCCCGCTCGCGCAGGACGTAAGGATATTTGACCTCGTCGGCACCCTGGCCTACGACCAGATAGTAGGTGCCGGGCCTGGCATCCGCCGTGATTTCCACGTCCACGAACTGGTAGTCCGGGCTGGCGGCCTTGTGAGCGGCCCTCACGGACACGCCCTTGCCGCCTTCGATGCGGATCTCTTTCCCGCCGATCCCGTCTCCCTGCACCATCAGTTGCAGCGGAGTTTTCATCCCTGTCCACCACGAGAGCGGCTCCACCCGGGTCACCTGCTCCCGGGTCGCATCGGCCACTTTCTCCGGGTCGAACGACGGACCGCAGCCGGAAAGCGCGGCCGCCATGGCCGTCGCCGCAAGCGATTTCATGACGGTATTCATCTTACTTCGTCAGGACAACATAGTCTCCCGGCTTGAGTTGGAAGTTGTGGAGACCCTTCTGGTAGGACTTGCCGGTGAAGACCTCCTTATAGGTGCCGTCCAGGTTCACCTGGACCGGGACCGGGGCGGATTCGAGGTTGCGGAAGGGAGTGCCGCCGGTTTCAGCCGCAGGCCGGTTGTCGGTAGATTCCTTCGCTTCGCTCGGAGCAGCAGGCTCATCCTCGGCCGGAGCGACACCGAAGTTCGCAAGCACGATCACCTTGTTGCCTTTCACCTCGCGGGAGAAGGCGACGAGGCCGTCCATGCCGTCGAGCAGTTCCCACCAGAGGATGTCACCGCCCTTCTCGCCGGCGGCGAGGGCGGGATTGTTGTGCTTGAGGTCCACGAGCGTCTTCCAGAAAGTGGTGTATTCATTGGCGCTCCAGTCCGTGATCGGGTCCTTCTCGAAGAACTCCAGCCGGCGGGACAGGCCGATTTCCTGACCGGTGTAGATGAGCGGCTGGCTGCCGGGCAGGGTGAAGCACAGGACGGCGCAGGCATTCGCCGCGGCGCCCTCGCGCTCGAACTCGGTGCCGGACCAGGAGTTCTCGTCGTGGTTGGACGTGAAGGTCAGGCGGAAGGCCTCCTTGGGGAAGCGGGCCGCGTCACGGGCGACATAGTCCTTCAGGTCGGCGACGGTCTTGCGACCCTGCGCCAGGCTGTTCAGCAGGTGGTGCAGTTCCCAGGCATAGTTCGCGTCGAAGGTTTCCTTCGCGTCGGCGAGATTGTCGCGCTCGGCCTCGGCGAGGAGGTAGATGTCGGGATAGTCCTTGTTCATCTTGGGCAGGATACCCTTCCAGAACGCGGCGGGAACTTCGCCGGCAGCATCGCAGCGGAAGCCGTCCACGCCTTTTTCCAGCCAGAAGCGCATCGCATCGTCCTGCGCCCACCACACTTCCTCGTTGTCGTAGTTGAGGCTGCGGGTGTCGGTCCAGTCATATTCCCAGATGGCGTTGCCGTCCGCGTCGCGCTCATAGAAGTCGGCGGGCTTTTCGGTCATCCAGACATTGTCCGGGGCGGTCTGGTTGGCCACCCAGTCCAGGATGACCTTGAAACCGAGTTTGTGGGCCGCGGCGAGGAGATGCTCGAAATCCGCCATCGTCCCGAATTCCGGATTCACTTTCTTGTAATCGGAGATGGCGTAGTAGGAGCCGAGGGTGCCCTTGCGGCCTTCCGTTCCGATCTCGTACATCGGCATGAGCCAGAGGATGTCCACGCCGAGTTCCTTCAGGCGGGGAAGTTGGGCTTCGACGCCGGCGAAGGTCCCCTCGGGGGAGAACTGGCGGATATTCACTTCATACATCACGGAATTGTAAGTCCAGTCCGGATGGACGGACGGAGTCTTCTTGCAGGCGGCCAGGGAAAGCATGGCCAGGGCCAGGATCAGGAACTTTTTCATACGTGCGTGTTATTAATCGGGTTAAAGGTACGAAAAAAACGGGAGACCCGACGCCGGGGGCGTGGATTTCCCGATGAAACAACCGTTTCGGTGGACGAACCGTCAGCGGAGCGAAGCCTTGGCAGCCTCCACCGCCGCGATCACCCGGTCGCACCACGCGTCGAACGCAGGATCCTCCGGCTGGCATTCCGGATGGGCCAGGACATAGTCGATGGTCCGGCGCACGCCCTGGTCGAAACGGACCGTGGCCTTGAAGCCCGGCACCGCGCGCTTGAGTTTGCGGTTGTCGAACAGGACCGTATTGGCCTTGTCGCCGATGAGACCGCCCCGGAAGTCGTACGGACCGACCGCATCCAGGAACTCGGAGGACACGTGGACCGCCTTCAGCGGCACGCCCAGCGCGTCCGCGATGGTCTGGTAGATCTGGTTCCAGGTCAGCGTATCGTCGGAGGTGATGTGGAACACGTCCCCGATTGCGTGGGGATTGCCCATCAGGCCCACGAACCCCTTCGCGAAGTCGGTGTTGTGCGTGAGGGTCCACAGGGAAGTGCCGTCTCCGTGGATGATCACGGGCTTTCCTTCCAGCATCCGCTTGAGCATCTGCCAGGAGCCGTTGTCACCATGGACGCCGAGAGGCACGGACCAGTCGCCGTAGGTGTGCGACGGACGGATGATCGTCACGGGGAATCCTTCTTCGCGGTATTTGCCCATCAGGAAATCCTCGCAGGCGATCTTGTCGCGGGAGTACTGCCAGTACGGGTTCACCAGCGGCGTGCCTTCCGTGATGACGGGGCTGGCAAGCGGCTTCTGGTAGGCCGACGCGCTGCTGATGTACATGTACTGTTTCGTCCGTCCCCGGAAGAGCCGCCAGTCGCGTTCCACCTGGGCCGGGACAAAGCCGATGAAGTCGCACACGCAGTCCCACTGCGTGCCCTCCAGCAGCTTTTCGACAGCGGCCTCATCGTTGATGTCGGCCTTCAGGACCTTGACGTTCTCCGGAACCTTGTCGCTCCGGTTCCCCCGGTTCAGGAGGGTCAGATCCCACTTCCCTTCCGCGGCCAGCCGCGCGGTGATGGCGGTGCTGATCGTGCCGGTACCGCCGATGAACAATGCTTTACGTTTCATTTTTTTTACAAAAAATAATCTACGTTACCCCCACCCTAAATCCCTCCCCTCGGGGGAGGGACTTGCTTTCGCCTTCGGCTCAAAAAACAACTATATTACACGTTACTATTCTTCACTCTTCTTCTTTGAAAGAATGGGACTTGCTTTCGCCTGAAGGCTCAAGACCATTCTATTTCGTCCATGGGATAGCGGACGCCCCAGTCGTTGCGGAGGGTGTCCATCAGTTCCATGATGTACAAGGTTTCTTCCAGGGGCATCTGCGGGGGTTCGAGGAGGCCGGCGGCGAGGGAGTCGCGGCAGGCGACGAACTGGTATTCGTAGCCCGTGATCTGCTCCGGGACCGGGATTGTTTCCACGAACACGCGGTCGGGACCGTTCACCGTGATGCGCTGCGGGTTGTTGACATTGTCAATGATGAGGTTCCCCTCCGTTCCCGCGATGACGCCGATGTTGTCGCCCACACAGGAGGCAGAGGACTGGACGTTGGCCAGGATGCCGTCATCCAGCACCAGGGAAATGGCATTGGACAGGTCCATGCCCGTGTTCGATTTCACGCACTGCGACTGCATGGACACGATGGGCGCGTCGCAGAACATCCGTACGAAATTGAGGCAGTAGACCCCGAGGTCCAGCAGCGCGCCGCCGCAGAGGTCGGGACGGAAGATCCGCTCCTTCTCGCCCATGCTGTACCCGAGGGTGGCCGTAACCAGCCGGGGCGTGCCGATGCGGCCTTCCCGGACAAGATCCCGCACCATCCTCAACGCGGGCTGATACCGCGTCCAAATGGCCTCCGCAAGGAACACCTGGTTGCGCCGGGCCAGGTCTACGATGACCTGCGCCTGGGCCTTGTTGGCCATGAAAGCTTTCTCCACGAGGCAAGGCTTCCCTTTCTCCAGAGCCTCCTTCGTAATCTCGAAATGGTGCGAATGCGGCGTGGCCACATACAAGAGATCCACGTCCGGATCGTCCACCACCTCGGAATACGATCCATACGCCCGCTCAATGCCCCATTTATCGGCAAAAGCCTTCGCCTTGTCCAGCGACCGCGATCCGATCGCATACGGCCGGAATCCTCCCAGCCCATTGAGCGTTACGGCCGCCTTCTCGGCAATCCATCCCGCCCCGACGATACCTACCTTGAAATCATTATTCATCATCGTATTTTTCCTTACGTTTTTCCAGAAGCCGGTCCAGGGCGGCAGACATCAGCCCGTACAACACGCCGGCGATGACCAGGGCGACCCAGCTTGTACCCCAATGCCAAATCCAGTTACCCAACGCCATGAAAAGCGCGAACACGACGCCATGGACTACGGCCGAAACGGCAAATTCCTTGTTCATATCCTGTAAATGATTATTATTCAAACGGTCAGCATCACAAAGATACTTTTTCCCAACCACATTTGCAACCCATCCGGTCATTCCGGGTGCAGGTATGCCAAGTTTTTGGCGCAAGTGTACCGAGTCCTTGGCGCAGGTGTAATTTTTTGCCGGGGATCTGCGCCGCAAAACCGCCATACACACGTTCTGCTGGCGCGGGTCCACACCCTTTTTCCACACCCGCTCCAGCAGCACTCCGCACCTGCGCCAGTAACACTCGGCACCAGCGAAACCCCATACTTGCACCTAGCGGAAGAACACAGCCGTAGCTCCACAGGTCGGTCGCGAAACCTATGGGCGAACTCCATCTCTTCCAGCCCGTCCTCAAGCGCTATTTTAAGAAATCAGTACGGCAGCTCGGACAGATGTTTGTGCACGGTTTCAAGCAAACGGTCACAGTGGGGACGCGTGTTGGCCGCCAGGACCATCGACGGCTTGAAGAGCGAAGGGAAAGCGCCCGTGAAATCACAGATGGCACCGCCGGCTTCCGTGAGGATGAGGCTCGCCGCGGCGTAGTCCCAGGGCAGCAGGCGCATCTCGAAGTAGAGTTCGGCGAAACCGGCCGCCATGAGGCACAGTTCGACAGCGGCGGAGCCGGTGCGGCGCACGTCGTTACACTCCATATAGACGTCGTAGATGATGTCGCTGCAACTGCGGGCCAACTCCTTGCGGTAGGTGGACATGGCCGTGAAGAGAATGCCCCGTTCATAGGACCGGTCCGACACATGGAGGGGCTTCCCGTTGCAGAACGCGCCACGGCCCTTTTCGGCCGTGTACATTTCGTTCCGCCAGGGGCTGAAGACCACGCCCATCGCCAGTTCGCCGTTTCGCGCCAGCGCCACGCTGATGCAGCAGTTTTCATTGCCGCGGGCGTAGTTGGCCGTTCCGTCGATCGGGTCGATGATCCACACGTCGGCATGGGCCGTATCGGCAAAATCCTCTTCCTCGCACAGGAAACCGCTCCCGGGCAGGAGCGCCCCGAGCCGCTCCGTCAGGAAATGCTGGACGGCCAGGTCGGAAGTAGTGACGAGATTCTCCCGCGCCCCCTTGTCATGGACCTCAAACCCTCCGGTCCGGTCCATCAGCGCCCCCGCCTCGCGGACGATCTCAACGATCTGCTGTATGTCGATTTCCTTCATCTGTCATCGGTATTTGTTCCGGATTGCAAAGTTAAAGAAAAAGACGACCTCGTCAACCCCGACACGACTTTTGAGACTGTCTTCCGGGCCAGTCTACAGGACGACGGATTCTTTCTTCCGGGAATTCGTGGCCGAATCCACGGTTGCAAAAACAGCCTCCTGAGCGCTAAATGCAACATATGCCCCCCCCCCGCGAGATGGGGTATGGTGCGTTTGAGTGCGTACAAAGGCGATTTTGCAACCAGAACCTTGGCTCTCATGAGAAATACAGGGAAGGTCTTTCGGGTGGCGGAGGGGCGCCGGCTCCATGCGGGTTTCAGCGGGCTCGCTCGGTGTCGGGAAGGCGCTTGACGGCGAACTCGCTCAGTTAGTCCGCCGTCACCCCTCCGCTACCTGATGCGACATTCCCTCGTCAAATTCAGGCGCACGCTCAACCTCTCTGCAGGGCCTCCAGGGCACATTGATGTGCTTTTCCCTGTCTTTGAAAGGCGGCAAAAGCACATGAGGTGGGCGTAGATGCAATGAGGAACATTTTGATGTGCGCTTGAATTTGAGAAATGAATACCGCCTCGGCATCCGCGGGCGCAAGGGGCAAGGTATGGCAGAGATTTGGACAAGGTCTGACAGATACTTGAGCAAGGTCTGAGAGGATTTTGGGCACGGTCTGATTTCAGGGCACAGACCCTGCCCGCCCAATGTGCCATGGAGATGTCTGGAGGGCCAAATAGCTGGGCAAGGTCTGCAGGTCAAAAACAGACCTTGCCCGAAAACGCCGCAGACCTTGCCCGGTCATCCGACCACCCGACAAGCCGCAGAATTAGATGAGGGGTTTTCAGAGCAAAGTCCATCGTGCGGTGGAGGTATATGGTGCCGTTGGCACAAATGTGGATGGTTTTTGGCGCAGGTGTGGAAAAACGGGAGGGGGCTCTGGGGGTCTTCCCCCAGTCGGAAACAAACGGAAAAAACAGCCGACTTGTTTTCGGAGCAAAGCGACGCAAGGGGTCCGGGGGATCAGGCCCCCGGTGAACTAAACCGAAAAAACGAGGCCTCGGTTTTTCGAATGCTTGAGGGGGCAAAGCCCCTTCAATCAAGACGAAGGAAGAAAGCCGGGGTTGTCCCGGCTTTTTTCCCGTCGGGGTGATGTGACTCGAACACACGACCCTCTGCTCCCAAAGCAGATGCGCTAGCCAACTGCGCCACACCCCGATGTCGGAGAACAAAGGTACGGGAAATTTCGGGAATGGCCAAATGGAATCTCAAATTGTAGTTCGAACAATATAATACAAATTGTGTATCAATGACTTATAAAAAAATACGAAAAAAGTTTTTGTTTTGTGTGTAATTAATGTTACATTTGTGGAGCTAAGACTGACAGCCCATGGACAACGGACTCGCAAAAATACATCTCTCGGTCGACTGCACGGTTCTCGGCTTCAACGGAACGCGGCTGGAGGTGGTGCTCATCCGCCGGACAGGCGTCGAGGACGGCCATGCCTTCCACGACATGAAACTCCCCGGCGGCCTGATTCTGGACAACGAAGAACTTGACGACGCCGCCCGGCGCGTCCTCGCCGAACTCACCGGCCTCAAGAACCTCCCTCTGGTGCAGTTCCGCTCCTTCGGTTCGATGAACCGGACCAAGGACCCGAAGGACGTCCACTGGCTGGAGCATGCCCAGCAGGCCCATGTGCGCCGCATCGTCACGGTGGCCTACATGGCCCTCGTGAAGATCGGCCGGAGCATCAACCGCGACATGGAAGGATCCGAGGCCCTCTGGGTGCCCGTCGACGCAATCCCTCCCCTCGCGTTCGACCACAACGACATCATCGCGCACGCCCTCGAGCACCTGCGGGCCCTCGCCTCGATGGACCCTTCCATCCTGTACGACCTCCTTCCCCGGAAATTCACGGTCACCCAGCTGCGGAACCTCTACGAGGTGGTCTTCGGCAAGCGCCTGGACCCGGCCAACTTCTACAAGAAGATGACCCAGATGCCCTATCTG
>JAEEGJ010005436.1_pt1 | contig 40119 bp, 19 predicted proteins | sample 8958761 | NCBI WGS metagenome assembly JAEEGJ01 (sample SAMN16246546, study PRJNA631951) | gut metagenome | biome: gut microbiome; feature: rumen; material: RS-attached | host: Bos | place: Iran: Karaj | collected 2018-10 | reverse complement strand
CCGCATAGTTGAACATCTGAATGAAAATGGTCATCAAAACGGCAATTTTGTAGTTGGCCGCATAAATTCCAACCTGTTCTTCGGCAACCAGGCTGCCATCTGACAGATATTTCAAGAAAATCTTGTCCGAAACTTCGTTGATAACACCTGCAATACCAATCACAATCAACGGCCAGGTATAATTGAGCATTGTCAGGTATTTGCGCAGAGAAATATTGAACCTGAAAGAGCGGTACTCAGACAGAACAAGCAGGAACGTTACCGTTGACGCAACCATATTGCTAATGAAGGCGTAACCAACATTTATATCGGGATTGTAGAACGATGCAAGCAACTCATTTTCAGAGTCGCGGCATACCACAAAGAAGAAAATATTGAGCAGAATGTTGACAGAAACATTTATCAGTTTGATAATCGAAAACTTCAGCGCGCGGTTTTGATTACGCATTCTTGCAAATGGAATCGACGTAATAACATCGAAGAAAATAATAAATGCAAAGCAGACAATATAATTCACATTTTGCTCATACCTAATGAGTTCGGCAATATCTTGCTTGAAAATCAGAGCAATGAGCAGAAAAACAGTTGCAAAAACCGACGTACTGAAAACGGCGTGGTTGAAAGTGTTCGGCTCTTCCTTCTTATCGACGCTGTATCGGAAATAGGTTGTTTCCATTCCGTGAATTAGCAGCACAAGCAGCAGCGACGAATAGGCGTAAAGCTCGGAAACAGTTCCGTATTGAGCCTTGGTGAAAATGCGAGTATAGAAAGGCGTAAGCAGCAAGTAATTCATCAGTCGCGGCACAATGGTGCCCAAGCCGTAAATCATCGTCTGTCCGGCCAGACCTTTGAAAAAATTGCTGAAGAAACCCATCTTACCAATCAAGCATTACAATTTAACGGTTGTGAATTAAAACAAGTGAAGAACTTTCGGCCGAAAGATTTTCGCTGAATAGCTCAAACCGATATTTTTGGACAAAAGTAAAAAAAGAACATACCATATAAAGAGGCGGCTGATTAAAATTTCGAATTTTGAACCCATTCAAGAGCTGTCATATAATTTATATATTTTTCTTTTTTTTATTTTTTTTGTTGTTGATGTTATTATGGCGGTGAAAACGTTTAAAACAATGCAATGAAAAATTTGGTTGTTACGGAAAAAGTATTTTAAGAGTGTTTATTTAACATAAGATTAAAAAAATCGAAGTTTTAAAAATCAGTTGGTTAAGCACCTTTATTAACATTTTGTTTAAAACTCAACAGTTACTAAAACCGCCATTAGTATGAACAGTTGAAAAGCGAATACAGTTGTTGATTTTAAAAAGTGAGAATTGAAAAAAATCGGTTTGAAAAATCAATTCGTTTTATAAGCCGACCACGAATAAAAAATGCAAGAAAAAATGATTTTTTTTTATAAACACTGAGCCAAAAATCTTATTAACAATTTAACATAAAATTAAAGTGCTGTAAATCAAAAAACGATTTTAAAGTATCAGATTAGATTGAAAAACTGAAAAAACTGACGGACAATCCGTTATTATACGCACATCCAAATTAAATGGTTATTAACATCTGCAAACAGGCGTATATTTATTCATAATCTGCAGTGCAACGAAAATATGAATTTTCTGAAAACCACTCCGTTAGTCAAAAACACCATTATTTTTAATAAGTGTAATGTAAAATGTTTTAATTTTGTGAGAAATGTAAATTAATGTAATATATTAAATATTTGATTTATATTAATTTAAATGGTAATGGCTATGAAAACAAAAAATTTTGGAACTAAATTTATGGCAGCATCATTGATGTTGTTGCCCCTCATCTCCAATGCTCAGAACGACATTAATTATAAGGTGGTTAAAGTGCAGGGAGAGATACAGCGAATCAAAACCGGCAATATGCTTTCGATAGGAGAGGATGTTGTCAGCAACGAGAACTTCGATTTTAAAACCAACTACTCTCGCGCGGTGGTTGTAAACAAAGAAAAAGGCTGCGTGATTTTGAGCGCAAAGAACGATAACGAAGGTTCGCAATTTCTGCCCTCGCCTAACAATATGAGTGTGAGAGCCGCACTGCCAACCCAACCGTCGGAAGTGATTGAATACTACAACGGAGAAATTTTTATTTCAGGTTACGACAGCCTTAAAATTGACGGCAGCAAACTGCTGATTAATAACGACAGCTACTTTACTGTAAGTTATTCGGTTGATGGTAACGAGGTGTCTGAAAAACTTGATTATAAGAACGATAAACTTGTTTTGCCATCAAAACTCATCGAAAACAAACCAGAAAAGGTTGTTTTGAGTTACAACGACGAGTTTGGTGAAAATGGCAAAACCGAATTCACTCCGGTTTACGCCGATGTGAATGTGCTTAAAGGCGAGCTTGATGTTATTTTTTCTACGTTAACCGGAAATCGCGATGAGAAAGTAACCGCTTCGGCCACATTCATCAACGATTTTTACGGCAAAACCAGCCAGGAAGCAGTTGACGCCTGGATTAAGAAAAATATGGAGAACTAATTGAATTTTAACTTTTAAGATGCCCGATTGTTTGATGCAGCCGGGCATTTTTTTTAAAAACACCTATAATGAAAAAGATAATTTCTACTCTGCTTTTTTCTGCCATAACAGTTGTTGCGCTTGGCCAGGATTGTAATGTGAATGAGGCAATTAAAAATTTCACTGCGGCGCAGGAAGCCGGAGAGGAAGAGTCGGCGGAGTTGTTTGAAAAAGCCGCACAAGGATTTAAATGCAGCAAGCAATATGAGAATTATCTTATTTCAGCTTATCAGGCCGGAGTTGCTTATTTCAATATCGATAATTTTTCGAAAGCAAAGTTCATTCTTGAGCAAAGCATTTCCGACACTTACGGCATAACCGACTCAACTTCAGAAGTTTATATGCTCATATATCACGCTCTTGGCGAAGCATATTATAGCATTGGAGAACCCGGCAACGCTGTGAATTATTACAAAAAAGCCATCAATATTCTTGGTAACGATGATTCGGAAGAGCTGGCTGTGTGCCTGTTCAACATCGGAAATTCGTATGAGATGCTTGCGCTTCATAATGAGGCAGTTGCGAGCCATCGAAAATCAATTGAAATGAAAGAGCGACTTGAAATTGCCGACAGTAGCGACTATTATCAGGCTTACTCTGCTCTGGGCGACATTTACCAGACTATCGGGCGGCAAGACTCATCGGATTATTATTTTCAGGCGGCAGGAAAATTCATCGACATAAGCAATTCAGAATCATTAGCTTACATCAAGTTTAAGGAGGCGCAGAAATATTATGAGGAAAAAGACACCAAGGCGGCGGAGTCGCTTTTTGAGGAAGTAAAGAACATTTGTGAGGTATCGGGTTTGAAGAAAGAGGTTTACACAAGTTCGTGCCTTTATCTGGCTTTGATAAACGAAGCTGATGAAAACCCTAAAAAAGCTGAAACACTGCTTGTTAAAGCGCTTGAAAACCAAACAGAGAAAAATGATGTGTATTACAACATCCTGCTGGCTTACGGACGTATTGAAAAAGCTGATAATCAGCAAAAAGCATTCAAAAAATTCGATGAGGTGGTCAGAGAGTCAAAGAACACCGAGCTTGAAAATTTGGCCCGTATTGAGATTGGAAAAATGTATGAGCAAACAGATGCTCCGCAAGCGAAAATCTATTATAGTCACATACTTAGCACTGCCGACAGCGTGAAGCAGGCAATCATTTACGCGCAGGCTGTTTGCGGAATGGCAGCCATCAGCTCGACTGAAGGAAACAGCGAAAAGGCTGTGAAAGAATTGTTGAGGGCGCAGCGAATTTTGAATGGGCAGGACAAGGAGTTTGAGGCAAACATCTACGAACAAATTGGAAACGAATATTTTAAGTTGGGAAACAACGATAAAGCCATCATAAATTACCGTGAGGCATTTAGTATTTTGTCGAAACAATTTGGAAATGAGAGTCTTAAAGCTCTATCGGCGGAAGAGAATCTGGCAAATGTTTATATGAGTGCCGAGCAGTTCGACAAGGCGGCCGAGATTTATGAACACAGCCTAACAGAGAAAGCAAAAACAAAAGGTGAAAACAATCCGCAACTAATTGATTTATATAGCAATTATGCAAACGCTCTCTACAATCAGAACAAATACGATGAGGCTGGAAAAATCTATGACCGCTGCTTGCAAATAATTGAAAAAGAGAGAATTAAAGACACTGAACTTGACGTTTTCTATAACAATTACGGACTGTTCTGCAAAGCAAGCGGTGACTATAAAGTTGCGCTTAAATCCACTGAATATTCACTCAACGCAAAACGCCAAAAATATGGTGAGCAAAACATTAAATATGCCAACACACTCAACAACTTAGGCACCATTTACGACAGGCTTGGAAACTTCAGTAAATCAGCCGAATGTTATGAGAAAGCCGAGCAGATTGTACGAGCAGTTGAATCGGAAACGTCAGTGGCGATGAGCGATGTTTACATTAACAAGGGAAACCTTTATAACCGCTTGGGACAAAATGAGTTGGCACTGACTTACTACAACAAGGCGCTTGAGATTAAAGAAAAGCACAATCCTGAAGACAAAAAGTTGGCATCCATATACAACAATGTCGGAACGGTGTATCAAAACGTTGAGGATTACCGACTTGCACAATTTTTTTTCAAAAAATCGCTCGATTTAACCAAAAAGTATTTGGGCGAAAATTCGCAAGAGGCTGCCGAGTCGTACAACAACCTTGGAAACGTGATGCTGAAAACCGGCAAAAAACGCGAAGCCATCAGCAACTATCTGAAAGCGAGCGGAATATATAAAAGCATACCTGGCATAAACCAAGTGCTGATTGGCAACACAAACAACAACATTGCAACCGTCTATCAGCAGGAGAACCAGCTCGATTCAGCTTTGATATACTATCAGCAGTCGGCCGATTTGTACCAAAAGGTGTTCGGAGGCAAGCACCCTTATTTGGCATTGATTTACAACAACATCGGCAACATCGAGGTTAAACTTGAAAATTTCGAGGACGCAATGCGGCATTTTAATTTGGCGATTGAGTCGAACCACGATAGTTTCAATTCTAAAACCGATTCATTGCCCAATAATTCAGGCTATTACGACCAAAACATATTTGTGAATTCAATCTTGTCAAGGGCGGCCGCATTAGCCGGAATGTATAATAAATCGCAGAATTTCAACGATTTGGAATTTGCCTTCAAACACTACATTTATTGCGACGGAATAATAGCTGATATGCGTCGTTCGGCGCTGACCAAAACCGATAAGCTTGAGCTTGGCAAAATAGCATCGAAATGCTATGAGGGTGCATTGGAACTCTGCACGCAGATACTGTCATTCGACCTGAAAGAAAAACAACGCCAATATTATGAAGAACAGGCATTTGCGTTTGTTGAGAAAGGTAAATCGAACTCGTTGCTTGAGTCGATGGCCGGGCAGGACGCAATGGAGCTTGCCAACATTCCGGAAGAGCTGAAGCAGAAGGAAAACCAGCTTTCGGCTGATGTGCTCTATTATGAAAAAATGCTTGCCGAAAAACCGAAAAATGCCACTCAAGTGCGCGACAGTCTGCTTGCGGCTAACAAGAAACATAGCGCGTTCATCAAGAAATTGGAAACAGAATTTCCTGAGTATCATCAACTTAAATATGCCGATAACACTGTTGGTTTGCGAGAGCTGCAACAGAAACTGGCAGCGGGAACGCAGTTGAGGTTGTATGTTTTAGGCGACGATGCAGTTTTCACTATTTGTGTGACTGACAACAAGTTTGGAGTTTCGGTCAAGAAAGTGTCGAAAAACCTTGCCGACTCGGTGAAAATGTATCGTAACTCAATGATTAACACATCGCAAAACGCGGTGGTGGAATTTGGAAAACTGTCGCGGCGGCTCTTCAACATCCTGTTTAGCGACGCCATTCCTGACGACGTTAAGCGTCTGGTGATTGTGCCCGACGGCGCGCTCAACCAGATTCCGTACGAGAGTCTGCTGACTGAGGACATCAAAGGCTCAATTTACAACTACACCGACTATGCTTTTCTGATTAAGAAATACCCTGTGAGCTACGCCTATTCGGCTACGCTTTACTACCGCGACATCACGCGCAACAGGGAGAACGGAACCGATGGCTGGTTTGGTCTTGCGCCGATATTCACACAAGGTAAATTTCCGGGAGTGGAGCTCGACACGCGCCTGAAAAAACAGGAACATCCGATTTCGAATCTGAATGTCGTCATCAACACAAAGCTGGAGCCGCTGGCATCGTCGGAAGCGGAGGTTCGGAACATTTTCGGAATGTTTGCAAAAGCGGGACAACCGGCCAAAGCGTGTATGTGGGGTGCGGCCAACCGCCAGAATTTCAGCAGCGATTCAATAGCCAAATACCGCTACATCCACCTTGCTACGCACGGTTTTGTTAATTCTGAAAAACCCGAGCTTTCGGGTGTGCAACTGAGCCTTCTGCAAGGCGACAGCCAGGAGGGTGTTCTTTATTCGAACGATGTTTACGGCCTGAAACTCAACTGCGACCTTTTGGTGTTATCTGCTTGTGAGACAGGACTTGGAAAGATTATGAAAGGCGAGGGAATTGTTGGTTTGTCGCGGGCGTTCATCTATGCCGGAAGCAAGAATCTGCTGGTTTCGCTATGGAAAGTTTCTGACAATTCAACCTCGCAGATGATGGTTGAATTCTACAAGCAGCTGCTTTCGAAAGAAAAAACCGAACTTAATTATGCCGAGATATTGCAAAAAGCAAAACTGATGCTCATATTGGGCAAAGATTATTCGCGGCCGTACTATTGGGCGCCGTTTATTTTGATTGGTGATTAAAAACAGAGTGGAATATGATATTTAAAAAGCACATACTGTGCACGTTAGCCGTTGTTTTTAGTGCGGCCGGCGGCTATGCGCAAACCGATATGTTTCCGAATTTCACAGGCTCGGTAACAAATGTTGCCATAACCCACGCGGGCGACAAAGTGGTTTTCATTGGTGAAAAAGGCGAGGGGAGAGCAGTTTTTGAGTCGGAGAAAAATGGCGCCGAGTGGAGCGAGCCGAAAACAATTCCTGATTTGACGGTAATGCTCTCAAAATCGAACAACCAGATGGGTGGATTCTCGTTCAACCACGATGGAACCAAGCTCTTATTTCACGCCAAAATCGACACATCGTACGATATAATGATTGCCAAATTTGAAGGAGGGAATTGGGGTGAAATCACCAAATTCGACAAGCCAGTCAACTCCAGCGAAGACGAGTTTTCGCCGTCCCTGTCGGTCGATAACAATACCATTTTCTTCTTGAGGCACAAGCAGATGCAAAACTCGAAGAATGAAGAGGAGTGCAAGCAGATTTTGAAATACACGCGCGGAAACGACGGCAAATGGAGCGGACCAAGTTATATGCCCCGCATTTTGAACGATGGCTGCCAGGAAACTCCGTTCTTCTGTTCCGACGAGAAAACACTGTTTTTTGCGTCGAAACGAATTGACACCACGCCCCAAGGCAAGAAACTGCCCGACGACATTTTCAACATCTACTACACGCAAAACATTTTCGATGAGGGGTGGACGCTGCCGAAATATATTCCGGAGCTGAGTACCGAATACAACGATTTTTCGCCGCAGACAACCACTGACGGGTCGGTTTTTATCAAGAACACCAGTCCGCGGAAAGCGACAAAAAAGCAGCCGAACAAGACTTATTCTTACGCAGTGCCGGCCAGCTTGAAACCCAAACCGACAATGCAGCTTGTTGGAACCATCAAAGATTTGGACAGCGGCGAGCCGGTCAAGGCGCAAATCATTGTGTCTGACCTGATTACATCGGCCGTTTTGGGCGAATACACAACCAACGAAAATGGCCGCTATTCAATCTACCTGAACGAAAACAGCAACTACAAAATCGATTATTTCAAAGACGGATACTCGCACTCATATCACTACGAGAAGACCGATTTTTTCACTCAAAACATTAAGAAACAATTCGATACAACCATCTTCTCGAAGGTGCAGTTCGATTTGAATGTGTTCGACGTGGAGAGCTACTATTCATTGTCGCCGAAAATTTCGGTTTTCGACTCAACCACCAATGAGTTGCTGATTGACAGCCTGTTACCGATTGAGAAAGGCAAATACAAAAGTCAGCTCAACATTGGCAAGGCCTACAAAGTACACATTGATTGTCAGCACTATAACCCGCAAGACATCTACTTAAACACCATTGCCGACATTTTCTATAACGAGTTTGAGGAAGACGTGGAGTTGACGCCTGCCAAAACCACTATGATTCTTGACATTGACGCGGGCGAGGAGAGCGACTCGGTGCTTGTTAAAGTGAAGAACCTGAGCCGCAACGAGACGCGCACTGTGATGGCCAAGCGCGACAAGGACGGCAACCTGATTGTGGAGTTGCGCGAGGGCGATAGTTACGAGATTGATGTGGCCAAAAAGGGTTACACCTTCAGCAGCACGAAAGTTGATGTAGGAAAATCGAAAAAAACGCAGAAACTCAACATCAAACTCGACTTGCTGACCAAGGATACGAAGATGACTTTCAACAACATAACCTTTGAGGTGAACTCGGCCGAGCTGAACACTGAATCGTACACCGAGCTGAACCGCATCATCGAATTCCTGACACTGAACAACAATGTGAAAATCGAGCTGTCGGCCCACACCGACGATTTGGGTTCCGACTGGTACAATCTCCGCTTGTCGGAAAAACGTGCGCAGGCAGCCGCAAAATACTTGATTGACAAAGGAATAAAAGAAGACCAACTTGTTGCGAAAGGTTACGGCGAAACAACCCCCGTGGTACCGAACACATCGGACGAAAACCGCGCGCAAAACCGTCGGGTTGAGATTAAAATTATTGAGTGAGAATTAAAAACCAGACAGCAATGAAACGTTATATAGTATTTGTAATTGGTTTACTGTTAAGTATTTCCGCATCAGCGCAGAAATACAAGGAAGTGTACGAGAGCATTAAGAATCTTTCGGACAACGAGGCCTATCAGGTGCTTCAGGAGTATTCGCGGCAGAGGAACAACGCGCACCCGGCGTCGCTCTACAAAATGGCGCTGATTCTTGAACGCAGATTCGACGCCTACGACCCGTTTTTGCAGTCGGAACTGGTGCGGCAAAGTCTTTATGACGCCGAGCTTTTTATGCAGTTGGCGCGGCTGAACCTGAACGAGAAAAACGCCAAGCAGGACAGTCGCTTTTTCGACGGCGTGAAGTCGGCCAACCCGAAGAAAGACCCTACGTTTCAGGAGATTGCCGATGCCATCGACGAGCATCAGAAAAAGATAAAGGCGTACAAGGAGCTTTTTCTGGAAAACCACGACAATCTGTATAACGCCGCCACAAAATACAACGAGTGCATCAGAATCTACAACGAAATCAACCAGAAAAACAGCAAGTTGAAAGACCTGTACTTTATGGTTGACGACAAGTTCAAGAGCCAGCTCAACGAGCTGAAAACCAACTTCGATTCAACGCTTTATTTTCTGGGCAAATTGCAGAAATCATTGCAGAAGCATCCGCTGCTCGGCTACAAGTTCGAGTACCATTTGAATCCGATTCTGGTGTACAGAATGCACGGCCTGACACCGGCGAATTTTCTGGCTCCGACCATCGAACTTTGGGATTACAAACAATGGATTGAAACGTTTAACGATGTGTATAAGAAGGAGATAGACTTTCTGTATTCGAACATTGACGATGCCGACACGAAGAACAAAAAGTATCTTTCGCAACTCAGCAAGCGGAATATCGAAGGCATTCCGGCCGACTATCAGGTGCCGGTTTATCTGATTAACAAAATCTATAAATACGACTACGAGTCACTGGCCAACTCGCTGCTGATTTTCCAGGAGGAGCAAATCCGTTATGCGTACCAACTGGCTTCATATCAGCCCGATACAAACTTCATTGCAATGGGGTTGAACTATCCGGCAAGCGATTATTTTATGAGTGCCATCAGCAAGCGCCGCACAGCCGATTCGCTGCTGGTGCAGTTCAGCAAGAGTATCAGCAAGGAGGGCATCAAAAAATACAGCGCGCTTTTTGAGAAGAAATACAAGGGCGAAAAGAACTTGCGGAAGTACATTCAGGAGCAGCAAACATTTAACAGTGAGTTCTTTATCAACTCGATTGACGATTATGCCAACCGGCTGCTTACAATGCGGCAGTTCGACACAACCAACACGCATACAATGCTTTACAACGGCGATACTGTTTTCGCGCAAATCATAACGCCCGAAAAATTGCCGAAAATCGGTTATTTCATTCATAATGAGCAGATTGTTGACAAAAACTTGATTTTGGTTTCCGGCTCGTATCTCGACAAAAAAGGAGACCAGTCGGGTTTTGTGGCCAGCATCGACACGCTGCGTAACATCAACTGGCTCAAGACTTTCAAACAGGGAGAGGGCAAACGGTCGTGTTTGTTTGTGTCGGCGGTCAACGACGAGGTGGTCACCATTGTAACATCGACCTCGAAAACGGGAGCCATCCGCAATTTTATGGTTCTGATGGACAAGGCCGGCAACCAGAAGCAATCGGTTGAGGTGAAGGTGAAAGCACTTCCGCGCAAGCTGATGGTTGACGACATCGACAACAAATACATTGTGCTCTTTTGCGGCACTAATCCGCAGACGTTTGTCAAGGAGACTTGCGAGATGCACGTCTGCTGCCTCGACTCGAAGTTTAAAACCTTGTGGGACAAGCCTCTGAACTTTGAAGGGTACACTTGCAATATGATTAAAACCGACGATGTTTATTACATTTTCGGTGCGTTCAGCAAGATGCACAGCCTTGACGATGAGGACATCGACCTTAACGGCAGCTCCGGATTGTTTGTCTATTCAATCGACAACAGCGGTAATTGGCTGAACGGAAATAATTACGAAACAAACCGAACCATCTACCCGATGTGGATTTCGAAATGCGACAACACCACTTTCGAGGTTGTGTCGGCACTCGACAGCGAGCCCCGCAAGGCAGCCGAGAACGACGAGGACGAACCCGAGCCGGTGAAAGGCGCTTATATGAGGTTCACTTTCAACTGCGAAGAGGTGTTCAGCAGTGTGGGTCGGTAGATTTGTTCAGCCTTTTTATTAGTTGTTTTTGAAGAACATACTTAACTTTGCCGCAAAAAAATAATTGAATATGGAAGAGTTAACACCACGCCAGAATAAAGTTTCGCGGCTGATTCAGAAAGATTTGGCCGAGATGTTCCAAAACTATGCCCGCAGCTGGTTCAAGGGCTCAATAATCACCGTGTCGGTGGTGCGCATCAGCCCCGACCTCTCGGTGGCGAAAGTCTATTTGAGCATCTTTCCCGACAATCGTCGCGACGAGATAATGAACTCAATATCAGCGCACAGCAAGGAAATACGCTTTCAATTGGGAAACCGTATCCACAATCAGGTGCGCATCATTCCCGAACTGAATTTCTTCATCGACGATTCGCTCGACTATCTTGAAAACATCGAGAAACTGCTTAAACAATAACTGTTTACGACAATGAATCTGTCGGCTTTTGTGGCTCGCCGCTACTTGTTCTCAAAGAAATCGCACAACATCATTAATGTCATTTCGGCGATTTCGCTGGTTGGCGTGGCGGTGTGCACAATGGCGCTGGTTATTGTGCTGTCGGTTTTCAACGGGTTCGACAGCCTCATTAAGTCGATGTTCAGCAATTTCGACCCCGACATTAAAATCACTCCGGCGCAGGGCAAAGTGCTTGAGCCACAGAGTGATAAGATAAAGTCAGTTCTTCAGCTCAGCTGCATCGATGTTTCTTGCGAAACGCTTGAAGAGAACGTTCTGCTTGAGTATGACAAGCATATGAATCCCGGCATCATTAAAGGCGTGCCGGAGCAGTACCGCCAGCTCACCGGCATCGACACTCTGGTGATTAACGGCACATTCACGCTCAACGACCCTCACCGCCCGATGGCTGTGGTGGGCTCAGGTTTGGCCTATTATCTATCGGTGAACGTTAATTTTGTTAGCCCGATTTTCATCTACGTGCCCAAGCGCAACGGCCGCATATCAATGAACCCCGAGCGGGCATTCAGCAAGTCGTACATCTATCCGTCGGGAGTTTTTGCCGTTCAGCAGGAAATTGACACGCGGTATATGCTTGTGCCACTCGATTTTGCTCGGAAGGTGCTCGAATATTCAACACAGGCCAGCGCCATCGAAATAAAACTCAAACCCGGCACCGATGCTGACAAAATCCGCGCCGAGATGGCCCAAATGCTTGGCCCCGAGTATGTTGTGCGCACGCAGTACCAGCAGCACGAGTTGCTTTACAAAGTGATGAAATCGGAAAAGTTCGCCATCTACCTGATACTCACCTTCATACTTTTGATAGGCAGTTTCAATATGATTGGCTCGCTGGCGATGCTGATTATCGACAAAAAAGATGATATTAAAACCCTGAGTCACATTGGGTTAAGCAAGCAGGGCATCCGGCGGATTTTTGCCAGTGAGGGCCGCTTGATAAGCATTGGCGGCGCTTTGGCGGGTCTGCTGCTGGGCTTTGTGGTGTGCTGGCTCCAGCAGACTTACGGTTTCCTGAAACTCGACTCAATGGGTTCGTTCGTCATCAGCGACTACCCCGTGAAAATGATGTGGACCGATTTTGTGCTGGTGCTTGCAACCGTGGTGGGCATTGGGCTGCTGGCCTCGTGGTACCCCATCAGGTTGTTCACAAAACGCTATCTGTCTGATTTTCCCGACGAGGCGGAACAATAACAAGGCTGTTTCGGCCTGAAAACCAACTCGCAATTTGCAAATCAATCATTCCGATTTTTTGCTATCTTGCAATCGTGTAACAATAAATCTTTTGTAGAAATGACCATCGCCGGCATCAATATTCTAGCCACACGCATATCACCCATTGCCGCAAAATATGGAGTGACAAGGATGAAACTTTTCGGCTCGCGTGCCCGTGGCGACCACAACCCACAAAGCGACTACGATTTTCTGATTAGCCGCGGCCGGATGAGGTCTTTATTGCAATATTCGGCTTTTGTGGCAGAGCTTGAATCGGTTTTGGGAACGCACGTCGATGTGATTACCGATACTTCTGATGATAAACAACTGATAACTACAGCTGAAACCGAAGGCGTGGAGATTTATGGAAGCAAGTGAGCGTGACCAACTGATAATGAACAAAATAATGAGGTACTGCGACGAGATAGCGCAAACTCATAAAAGTTTCGGGACGAAGAAAGAGTTGTTTTTCGACAAAGAAAACGGCTTTATCTATCGCAACTCCATTTCAATGCCCATTCTTCAAATTGGCGAACTTGTGAAAAATCTTTCTGACGAATTCAAAACCGAGCACGTTGGCGTGCCTTGGCGCGATATTGGAAGAATGAGAGACTTGTTCGCTCATCGCTATGGCACAATCGACTATGAAATGACTTGGAACACATCGGTAGAAGATGTGGCAGACTTGAAGAAGTATATTGAAAAGATAAGAAATGACAAGTAGCAATCATCACTGAATTAAATAAATAACGGTGCGTCTTACGGCGGAAATTTTCAAAAAATCACCCCAAAAGTTTTTCAAAATCGATGTCTAACCAAACTTATCCAAACCAATCCGAAATCTTGTTTTAGGATAAATTCTGGTTCGTTTGGTTAGAAACAAAATCTTTAAAATCAAGTCCTTATAAGTTTTATTCAAATTTTTCGCGAAGCGTAGCACCTAAAAACCAACATTTGATTGCGTTTTTTATTTCCTTACCACCGCTTTATCATCGCAAATATCAGCCAGTTGTCTCACGGTCAAGCCGAAGACTGGATGCACAAAATCGGCCGCCACATCGCACAGCGGCCGCAGCACAAAATTGCGTCGGTGCATAAGCGGGTGCGGCACTTGCAGGTCGGGCTGGTCGATGATTCGATTGCCGAAAAACACAATGTCAATGTCGATGGTGCGGGGCTCGTAACCATTGTCGCTGCGCGTGCGGCCAAGCTCGGCTTCAATTTGCAGACACAGCTCAAGAACGGCGTGCGGCTCAAGCTCGGTTTCGGCCACAACAACCTGATTCAGAAACATCTGCTCGGCATTGAAACCCCACGGCTCCGACTGATAGACAGCCGATTGGCTCACAACGCGCCCTATGCGGCGGCCTATCATCGCGACAGCGTTCTGCAAATAATTCCGCGTATCGCCAATATTTCCGCCCAGGCACAGGTAAACCTTTTCCATAATCAGTTGAAAATGCGCAAATAAGGTTCGTTGTAGCTCACGCGGTAGCTCTTGAGTGAGTGGCGCGCCTTGCCGCTGGTGGGCATTCCGCAGTTGACAAGCTCAAATTTTGAGCCGCAGACCGGGCAGACGGCGCCCGCAATGTTGCCTTCGTCGAGTGTGACGGCGCAAGTGTCGCTCACCTCGTAGGTGCAGGTGCAGTCGTAGGCGTTGAAAATCGATTCCGACAGCCTGTAAACAATGATTCCGTTGTTGCCGTAGCCTTCGTTTTTGATAACGATGCGGCCGCCATCGCTCTGTAAATCAATATATTTCGCGTCAAGCGTGTTTATTCTGACCCTCACTTCAACCCAGGGCACAACGTTATCGTCGGGGTTGGCGCACGAAACAAAAACCGCCGATGTTGCTAAAACGCAAAAAATGAGTACTTTTGAAAGTGATTTGTAGAACATTGCGATGACGAAATTTGTTGCAAATATATTTTTTTTATTGCTGGCCGCGGCACCGTTGACGGCTTCGGCACAATATCAGTATATGATTGACAAACATCCGCTCAAGAAGCGCCACAGCGTCAAGAGCGACATCGACGAGATGAAGCAGAACGTTGAGGAGTACAAGCTGTTGAGGAAGCAGGCCAAAGAGGACCGCAAGGTTTCGCGAATGACAATGAGTCACACCTACAAAATCCAAACGCGCAAGGTTCGCCGGCGTATGATGGCGTCGCGGTGCGAGGCGGCCAAGTTCAATGGCGACCATCACTTCTGGTGCGAGCCGCTGCATATGTTTTTGCGCCACGGCGATGCTATTCCAATCCGCCTCAGGCAGAACAAATGCAGAATGACTACAGTGAAAAAGAAACAGAAAAATGGATGATTTTGCTGATTTACTGAAATATATTGTTCCACTGGCTATTGCCATCGGAGTGTCGATTTTTAAAAAAGCCGACAAGGAGCCCGAGAAGAAAGTGGTTCGTGAGGAGCCGGAATACAAATATCGCTCGGCGGCCGATGTAATACCAAAGCCCGATTTGCGAAAGAAGAAAAAGAAAAAACCCGCTTCACAAGTGCCGGAGGAGGGCGAGCGGGCCATTGTAACCGAGGTTCCTGAAGAGGCAGAAATCATTGAGGCAGAGCCGGAAAAACCCGTGTTCGACGCACGCGAGGCAGTGATTTATTCCACAATCCTTGAGCGAAAATATTAAGCGACTATAAACAAATGAACAGCCCCGTCGGTCAGATGCCAGCGGGGCTGTTTCTATTTAATGCGTTTTCAAACTGCGTTGCCGAAGGCTCAATTCTCGAACCGTATATCCTTGATGGTCACCTTTTTGCCGCCAACCGTCCAGAATCCGGCAATGTAGATGTGCGCCGGGTCGATGGCGTTCTTATTCTTGTCTTTCATAGCTGTGAGGTCGATTTTGAGCTCAAGGTTTGAACCGAAATCGAACATTGCCGGGTCCGACCAGTAATTGTTCTTGTCGAACAGGCGGAACGACAGGCCCGAGCCGCTCTCGTTGCTCTCAAGCTCGATGACCAGATAGCGCGCGCCCGAAAAATCGGCCCCCGACGGGTAGCGCCAGCCCGCAAAACCATACTGGCCGGTGCTGAAGGTGCGTGTTGTTTCGTCGTAAGTGCCTGTTTCCCAGATGCTGGGGTCGAAAACCGAGGCCGAGAAATCGAACGGGTCGATAACCACAAAATCGGCTGTTGAGGTGTAGGTTTTATCGCCGTCGGTTACCGTTACGCGCACCGCCGCCGGGCCGCAGCCCACAGCTGCAAACACGCCGTTGCCCAAATGGCTGACAATGCTGTCGCCCGCTGTCAGCTCAAAGCTGAAATCGCCCTCGGTGGCAACGGCGCGGTAGCCGTCTTCATAGTTCAGAATTGGCTCCACCTTGAACCGGCCGCCCTTGGTTATCACGCTTGGCAGTTTGGTGCCGATGCCCGTCACACTTCCGTGATTCTCAACACCGCTGGCATAGTCGCGGAACCAATGGTAGCACGGCCACGGGCAGGCCTCGGGGTCGTTGAGGAAGGTGTAGTTGCCTTCGGTTCCGGGCTTGTCGGTGAACTTTGCCAGAAGGTCGGGCGAGGTGAAGAGCAGCCAGCTCACATTGCCCTCTTTGTCGGCAATCAGCTTGAAGTTGGCGCCAAAGCCGCTGCCGCCGGCCACGCCTGTGTAGGCCTTGCCCCACGACTTGTTGTATTTGGCCGGAGCCCAGTCCATTTCGGTCACCATCACAGGCGCAAAATCGGCCACGGGCTTAACCTTCTCGTCCCAGCCTTTCTGAAACGACTCGTAGCCGCCGTTGTCCTCAATGTCACCGTGGTCAGGGTTCTCGCCGTCGCTGCCCATCCAGCCCGGATAAACGTGCACGGCATAGCCGATGTTCTCGCCCTCAACGGGATTTTTGGCAAAACCCGCGTAGTTGCCCTGATAGGCAGGGCCGGGAATCCACAGAACGTTTTTGCAGCCGTTCTCGCGCATACGGTCCACAATGGCTTGGAAATACTCCTTGCAGGCGTCGAACTGGCTCTGCGACCAGCTGCCCGTTGAGCCGTCGGTGCCAACAATGTCAACCGGCTCGTTGGCCAGCTCGAACATCACCATCGGGTTGTTTTTCAGTTTCTTATGTTTCGAGACGATGTTCCAAACCTTCAAGAGGTATTTCTGGTACTTGTCGCCCACCTTGATAACGTGCGGACAGACACCCGGAGGACGCATCACAACGTACATTCCGTGCCGTGTGATATACTCGGCCATCGGCACAAAAATATCGTCCAGATAGTCCTTAAAACGCGTCTCGTCGAAAGCTGAGATGTCGTTCTCGCCTGTGGTCTGCACGCCGGGCGTGTTGCTCCAGTAAGGGTCCATATGCAGGCGCACGAAATCCATTGCCCAGCCGGCGCGCTGAATGTCGTCAATCAGGCCCTGGTTGTAGTCGAGGCAGGCCTCAACATCGTAGTTGCTCCAACGGGTTCCCTGCTCGTTGAACCACGGGCTGTAGGTCTGCGCAAAGCCGTGCAGAGTGAGAATCTTGCCGTCGGGGCTTTTCAGATAGCGGCCGTCAACGTAAACACCGTTGTACGTCTCTTCAACCTTGGCCGTGTCGGGTTGGGGAGCCGGTGTTGGCTCGGGAACGGGGTCCGAATTGTCGTCGCAGCAGACAAAGGCCGCCGTCAGCGAAAAAGCAAGTGACAAACTGAGTAAATGTTTCATAATATGCGCTTTAACAAAAATAAAAATCTACTTTCAAAATAAAAGTAACTTTTACTTTTACGCAAGTGAGTAGGAAAGGTTGTGAGGAAAACAGTTACTCTTTAGGCATCTTAATCAGCGGCCACCTGTTCCCCTTCATCTCCGAAAGGAAAGCCTTGACCGAGCCCACGGCGATTTTGGCCTCAATCAGAATGGGGGCGCAGTTGCGGTCGGCGGTTATCCAGGCGGTCAAGTCCTCGCCGCCGCTGAAGATGGTGCCGTCAACCATCATCACGGCAAATTTGCGGCAGAGGTAGCGGTCGCCGGTGCGCGTGGCGACGGGCTCGTTGCCCAGATAGCGGAAGTGCAGGTTGTATATTTTGTTGCCCACAATCACCGGCACGGGCATTTTCCGCCCCACCTCAATTTTTTCAAAATCAATTGAGCGGCAGATGTAAATAGCTGAAATCAAATCGGTTATAGCGGAGTTTATTTTCAAGGTGTCGATGCCGAAGGGGCGTTTGGCGTTCTCGGTGGCCACCACGGCAAGGCTGTCGGCGTAGCTGAAGCGCACCTCCTCGCGGTCCCAGAAACTGCCCTCCGAGGTGTTGCAGTGGAACCAGTGGGGCAGATAGGTGCGCGGCTCCACAACCGATTCGTAGGTGTCGCGCACGCGATAGAACCAGTCGTAGCCGGGGTTGGTCTCGCCGCGGCTGTAGAGGTGATAGGCCGGCTGGCTGTTCCAGGTGGTGTCGCGGATTTCGAACGTCACCCATCCGGCATTGAGCCAGATGAACTGCCAGTTGTAGTAGATGTCGAGTTTGAAACGCTCGCCGGAGCTGAATTTGCCGTAGGTGCGCGGGAGCGTCTGCCCCAGTGCCGTGCCGCCAATCAGCAAAAGCAATATGGCTGTCAGGCGGCGCATCACTCAACAATCCAGGTGTACTCAATGTCCCAGCCCGATTTGGTTTCAACCGTCTGGTTGAAGTAGAAGACGCGCTCGGGCTGGCGGCGCTCGCTGAAGTTGCCGGTGTCCCAGCGGCCGTTCTGGTTCTCGTCGCAGATGAGCTTGAAGCCGTATTTTCCGGGCGCCAGATAGTCGATGGTCAGCTTTGTGTCGCCGTCGATGGTGTATTCCTTCAGCACGTTCTCCTTGCCGTCGAGCAGCTGCACAATGGAGTGAGCGCAGGGCGTGCCCGAAATGTTGAGCAGAACGCTGCTGTAATAGTCCTGACTCTGTGTCTTAAATTCCTGTCTGACAGTGTCGTTGATGTTGCCGTAAACGTCGGTGAGCGTGCCGGCCGGAATGAGTATCCGGTACTGCATCGACTCATCGCGTTTGAAGTCGATGTTGAACCGGCGCCAGCTGTCGGGTTGGCGCTCCATTGTGAATTTCACGGCCGTTTCCTTGTCCTCCTCAATCCGCGTGACGGTGATGTTCTCAGGTTTGAAATCGGCCACCGGATAGTTGGTTTTCAGCGCGATGGGCCCCACAATATCAACCTGCTTGCTAATGCTCAGGTCAGCTTTCAGCTCCGACACTTTTTTCTCCTCTTTCTTCTCCTCCGGCTCCTCGTCTTTCTTGAAAATCGATGCCAGACGGCCGCCCTTTTTCTCCTTTTTTGCTACGGCCTTGCTGGTTTTCGATATAAATTCGAGCGTGTCAATTTGCAGATAATCAGTATTGTTTGAGTCTTTCATTGTGTAGCTGACCTGCATCAGCAGCGTGTCGCGCTTGTAAAGCGCCGAGTCGGTAATCCACAGCACCACCGAGTCGGTTGGCAGGGGGCTCTCAATGAGGCACCAGTTGTCGGCGTAGGCCGAATCGGTCACCGGCTTGATGCTGAACGTGCTGTCAACCAAATCGTTGAAAGCCACTGCCAGGGTACGCTTGCCGGGGCGGTACACATCGTGCAGATACTGAATGTGGAACTCCTCGGTGAACAGATGCAGCTGCATATCGTCGAGCGTGGTCACCATCTGGGTGTAGGCGTGGATGGAGTCGCGGAAGACGGTGTCTTTGCGGTCGCGCGAGATGCGCTCAATCAGCGTTATGGTGTCGTACATTGTCACCGGCCTGAACGACGGCTGTATGATGCTGTCGCAGAAGGCGATAGCCTCGTTGGGCATATCAAACAGGTTGTTGTTGTTCAGGTCGCGCAAGGCGAAAACATAATAGGGTTCGGCCTTCATATTTGGCACAATGAAGAAGCCGTCGGCGTTGGTGCGGCCAATGCACTCGGGTTTCTGCGTGCGCGGCGTGGAGTCGGCAAACTGCCGGTAGAGCAGAATTTTCACATCTTTCAGCGGCTGGCAGGTGAAGGCGTCGGTTATCTGGCCGCCGCAGTAGGTGGAGTCGAAGCTGTCGCCCGTTGAGAACTCGAACTGGAAGTTTGGCAGAATGTTGCCCTCGTTGAGGTCGGTCACCGAGTTGAAGAAGTTGAAGTTATAGGTTGTGCTGTCGGCCAGCTCGTTGTTGATGCGCACCACCATCTTCTTGCCGCGCATCACCACTTTGGGGCGGTTGGGCACGGGCGGCGACACCAGCAGCTCCTGGCTTACGTTCTTCAAATCAACAAACTCATCGAACTCAACAACAAACTTCTTGCCCTTGAAATTGGTGGAATAGTTGACCGGTGAGCTGCGCAGCGGAACTGGCGGCTCGGTATCTTTGGGGCCGCCCGTGGGCGACGAAATCTTGGCGCAACCGAACACCGTAGCGGCCGCCAGGCTGAAAACCAATTGTTTGCTAATCAATTTCATTCCACTCAGTGAGAAATCTGTAACCGATGCGCAAACATACAAAAATGGTCGGTTGAAAAAAACGCTTGAAAAATAACAAGTAGCCAAACAGCAAATTTTTCGCCAGAAAGACTGAATCTGCACATCACAAACCTTGCGCCCCGAAGGGGCAATTCATAAAAACCAAAAATAGAATGATTTGCGCTTACAGCCCGTTCTTTGGGCTCTAACCAACCCAACCCAAATGTCCGTCCAGCTAGCGACGTTCACGTCGCCCAAACCCCGCCCCAAACCCGCCCCAAACCCCGCCAACAAAACACACTTCCCCACCAATTTTTCCAAAAATCCGCATTTTGGACTGTATATTTATGCAAAAACGGCCGTTTTTCGCACGTAAATCGCATTTTTTCTCCGCCGATAATCATGGAATTCCCGCCGTTCAATAGTTCAAACCCGCCGTTCAATAGTTCAAACCCACCGTATGCACTTTGGCGTTTTTTTTAACGGAATCGCCTTCCCAACTTTGGTGTGCACGGAAAAAAATATGGCGATGGAAAACAAAAACACAATACCGGGACACTGCAGCGGCCAACAGAAAATCTGGATTCAAGTGGCCAGAATTTTTTGGCAGAGGGCCCTTTTCCGCATCCGAATGTGGTGGACCGGCGGAGATTTTTGTTTCTGAAACCTTGAAACCCTAATTGCTGACGAATTATGCTTATCGCAACAACAATAATAATCATCTACAACCTGCTGACACGCCGCCACGCCGACGAGCCCGCCAGAGAGGGCCGCAACCGTTGGCTGCCGAAGGTGCAGTTGGGGGTTTTTCTTAAAAAACAGACTGTATGAAAGGGTTTTCAGGAATAATTATCGGTGCGTTTGCCTTGCTGATTATCGTCTGCTTTGTGATAGTGATAGGATGGTAGAGCAAGAGTTTTGAGCCCGGACGGTGTTTACGAATTGGAAGTTTAAATTTTTTATTAACAATAATTTACAGAAAGATGAAGAAAGAGGAAAAACATTTTGGAAAGGATGCGTTACTTGTTTCAACAGGGTTAGCCCTTGTTATTGTGCTCTATGAGATTGTCTCAAGGTGCATAGGAGGGTTTTAAAGCGGCAAACGGCATTACCGGAGCACGAAGCGAACAACATTTTAATAAGCAAACTAACAAAAACCAACCACCAATGAAAAACACAAGAATTCTGTAAGACAAGGCAAAGCCTGTTTTTAAGGCAGAAAGAGAAATGTACGAAACAAAAACATATCGTCAAGTTTCCACCACAACCCGGCATTTGGGCTTGTGGTTTTGCCGTTTCTCGGGCTCGGCGCTGTGGCCCCGCGTACGCGACCCCGTTCCCGAGGGGCGGCCGCCAACATAATGGTGCGCCAAAACATTGAAAATAAACGCTTTAATATTTTATAAATTTTTAATTAATTATCTTATGAGACAGCTTAAACATTTGATTTTTCTAACGCTAATGTGTCTTTGTTGCACATTGCAGGCGTTGGCGGGTTACAGCGGTTCACCCTCTGAGCCCAGTCAGATTACGGCGGAGAATTACACCGATTACGGCTTCACCGCCGATAATTACTCTGCCTTTGTAGGCTACTACGGCATTCGCAATGCCGAGGAACTTTACGGCTTTGCCGCAAAGGTTAACAGCGGCTCAACCTCCATCAAAGGTGTGTTGACAGCCGATATTGTGGTGAACGACAGCGTTTTGAACGCCGACGGCTCGCTAAATGGCACTCCAACCTACTCTTGGACGCCGATTGGAACGAATAGCTACAATTATTCGGGCACGTTCGACGGCCAAGGTCACACCATCAGCGGTTTGTATTTCTACAATACAAACAGCGGAAATTATCCCAATGGCGGTGAATACATTGGCTTATTTGGTGATGCCCTGGCAACCATCAAGAATGTTGGAGTTATTGACTCTTACTTGCACGGTAATTTTGATGTGGGTGCAATCTTGGGTTATGCCCCGAACAGTGGAAGTGGTATTATTACCAACTGCTTCAGCACATCTACCATTAAGGCCACACGCGGTAGCAATGGTTGCTGCGCCGGTGGCATAGCCGGTTACAATGGCAACGTTTCAATAACCAACTGCTATAGCATAGGTAAAGTTGTGGGCAACACCTATTATGTTGGTGGCATTGTTGGACAAAAAGGAGATAATGGGAACATCACTAACTGCTACTATCTGACAGGAACGGCCACCGATGGCAGCAACAAAGTCCAAAATGGTGTTGGAAATAGTTCGCAAAGTTCGTCAACAGCTGATGTGGCAGGAAAGACCACTTCAGCCACTGCCGACGATTTTAAAAGCGGCAAAGTGGCCATAGCTCTTGGTTTTTACCAAACAATTGGCACCGACTCATTGCCTGTTCTCAACAAAACACACGGCACTGTTTACCGCTCGAAGCCTTGCCCTGGAGAGTATTCAAACGAGGGGGTTATTGAGAAAGAGCACAACTACGTTGACGGTGTCTGCACCGGTTGCGGAAAAGAAGAAAATGCGCCTTTGCTTACCGATGGTTGGTATGAGATTTCAAACTCAACTGAACTTTATTGGTTTGCCGCAAGAGTGAACTCGGGCTACAACAACATCAACGGCCGATTGGTTGCCGACATTGTGGTTAACGACAGCGTTCTGAAAGCCGACGGCACACTCAACGGCGACGGCAGCAGCTTCACCGCCTGGACGCCGATTGGTACAAGCAGCTACAAATATGCCGGAGTATTCGACGGTCAAGGCCACACAGTGAGTGGCTTGTATTTCAACAACACAAACTCATCGTATATTGGTTTGTTCGGATTTCTATATAATCCTTCCGTCATTAAAAATGTGGGAGTTGTTGATTCATATTTTAGTGGATATCAGCGTGTTGGCGGCATTTGCGGACATATAGAAAGTAATGTTCAGATTGTCAATTGCTTCAACTCTGCTACAATTTATGCAAGTTACAGTGGCGACAGCGAAGCTGGCGGTATTTGCGGCTATTTGAATAATTCGTCGGCAGTGATTGACAACTGCTATAATACTGGATATATCAGTGGCTATCGCCAATGTGTTGGCGGTATTTGCGGCATTCAAATACAAGGTAAAATTACCAACTGCCACAACAGCGGTAAGGTATATTCAAACTATTCTAATAACGACAACTATGTAGGTGGTATATCCGGATGGATGAGCAACTCCGCTTCAATTGCCAACTGTTATAACACGGGTGAGATTGAGAATAAAGGAAATTACACTGGTGGTATTATAGGTAAAATGAATAATTCAGGCAACAAGGTGACTTGTTGCTTTAACACTGGAATAATAAAAGGAAACAACTATACGGGCGGCATTGCAGGCTATAAGAATGGTACCACAACCAACAACTTTGCCCTGAGCGATTGCGCAGCAACCTGCACTGGCGGCGAATTTGCCACTGCCGATGATTTTGCAGGCGGTAAGGTGGCTTATAAACTTAATAAAGGCCTTGGCTTGCTTGTATGGTACCAAACCATTGGAGAAGACGAAATCCCGGTTATGGACGACAGCCACAGCATTGTTTACGCTTCGGCACCCTGCGCATCGTATTTCAGCAATATCGATGGTGTTGAGTGCGACCACTCCGACTGCGACGCCTTTGGCCAATGCCCGGCCTGCGGTGAGTATCTCAATGTTCCTGTTTACATTGCAACAGCCGAAACTGCCAATTCACTTAGTCTGAGCGAGAATTTTATAGGCTACTACGCCATTGAGAACGCATCGCACCTCTATTGGTTCGCACAGTGGGTGAACGCAGGCAACCGTTCGGCCAAGGCCGTTCTGTTGGACGACATCACCGTTAACAACAGCGTGCTCAGCGCCGACACCCTGAACGGCGACGGCAGCAACTTTACCGTATGGACACCGATGGGTTCATCGGCTGCGAGCTACAACGGAACATTTGACGGCAACGGCCACACCATCAGCGGCCTATACTTCAACGACCAAACCGCCTATTATGTAGGCTTGTTCGGTTATTCCAATGGAGCAACCATCAATAACTTGGGCATTGTTGACTCTTATTTCTATGGCTACAACTATGTGGGTGCCATCTGTGGATATTCTGGTACAATAACCAACTGCTACAATGCTGGCACGGTGAAATGCTACAACTGCTATGTCGGTGGTATCTGCGGCTATGGCGGCACTCAAACCAACTGCTACAACACAGGTGTGGTTTCGGGTTATGATGCTGGTGGCATTTGCGGCGAGAGCGGCACTCAAACCAACTGCTACAACGCAGGAGCCGTTTCGGGTACCTATTATATTGGCGGCATCATCGGACGATATGGCACACAAACCAAATGCTACAACATTGGAACCGTAAATGCGACAGAATACTACGTTGGCGGCATCAGCGGAGACTATGGCACACAGAACTACTGCTACAACGCAGGCGAGGTTTCGGCCACATACGATTATGTTGGCGGCATCAGCGGACGCCAAGGCTCGCAAACAGGCTGCTTCAACATTGGCGAGGTTTCGGGCCGCAGCTATGTTGGCGGCATCAGCGGAATGGTTAGCACAGTCACCCGCAGCTACTGCCTTGAGGGCACAGCCGACAACGCCGGCGGCGGCCAATTCGCCACGGCCGACGAGTTTGCAGGCGGCAAAGTGGCCTACGGACTTAACGGCAAAACAAGCACCGGCACCCTCAACTGGTATCAGACTTTGGGCGACGATGAGCTTCCGGTTTTGGACAACACTCACAGCGTGGTATATGCTTCAACCCCTTGCGCCGGACATTTCAGCAACACTGATGGTGTTGAGAAACAACACGCCACTTGTAACATTCTGGGCCAGTGCCCCGACTGCGGCGAATATATCATCAGCCCGCTCTATGTTGAGACAGCAAGCATTGCCGACTCGCTTGGCCTGAGTGCCGATTATGTCGGATTCTATGCTATTGAAAACGCCGCACAACTCTACGGCTTCGCCACAATGGTTAACAGCGGCGCAACTTCGGCAAAAGCCGTCCTGACAGCCGACATCACGGTAAACAGCAGCGTGCTGAAAGCCGACGGCTCACTTAACGGCGACGGCAGCAACTTTGCCGCGTGGACACCAATTGGCACATCACAAAAACAATACTACGGCACATTCGACGGCCGAGGACACACCATCAGCGGCCTCTATTTCAACTATGAGTATGCCAGCTATGTCGGTTTATTCGGCTATGTCAACAACCCAAAAATCAAGAATGTCAGCTTGGCTGACTCATATATCGAAGGTAACGAATGTGTTGGCGGCATTGTGGGCTACATCGAGAACAGCGCCAAGATAATAAACTGTCACAATGCGGCAACGGTTTACGCCAACTACAATGGTGAGAGCGATGCCGGCGGCATCTGCGGGTTTATGTATGGCAACTCATCAACTCTGATTGACAGCTGCTCCAACACAGGTTTCATCAGCTGCTACAATCGTATTGTAGGTGGTATTTGCGGCTATCACGCATTCGGCACCATATCAAACAGCTACAATACTGGAAAGGTTTATGCCTACACAAATAATAGCACAAGTAATGGCGCGTATGCTGGCGGTATTTCGGGATATATATCAAGCCACACATCGTCACAGAGAATTGAAAACTGCTACAACACGGGTAATATTGAAGGCAAAGGCTACTATGTTGGCGGCATTGCAGGTTACCAGTATTACGGCACCACAACCAACAACTTCAGCACCGGAATAATTTCGGGAAGCAGCAATGTAGGTGGCATCATCGGCTACAGGAATAGCGGTTCCGCCAATAACAACTTCGCACTGAAAGGCACCGCAACAAGTATTTCGGGCGGTCAGTTTGTTTCGGCCGAGCAGCTTGCGGGCGGTATGGTTGCCTACAAGCTCAACGGAGAGTCGAGCACAGCACCGCTCAAGTGGTTCCAGACCATTGGTGAGGACGCCATTCCGGTTATGGACTCAACCCACGCCATTGTCTACCACTCGGCTCCGTGCCCTTACTCAAACGACAACACTGGCGTGAAAGAGCACAACTTTGTCGATGATGTCTGCACCAACTGCGGCCAAGTGATACTTCCAGAGCTTGTCGATGGCTGGTACGAGATTGCATCGCTCGGACAGCTGCTATGGCTTGCCGACACCGTGAACAACTACGGCTTCACAACTATCAAGGCCCGCCTTGTGGCCGACATCACGCTTAACGACAGCGTTCTTGGCGCCGACGGCTCGCTCAACGAGGGCAGCTTCCGCATTTGGGAGCCAATCGGCAGCTCAAACTACTATTTCAACGGCCAATTCGACGGCCAGGGCCACACCATCAGCGGCGTATACATCAACGGCAGCAACACGTATGTAGGCTTGTTCGGCTATGTTGATGCAGCAACCATCAAGAATGTGGTTCTTGCCGACTCTTACATTGGCGGCAGCCAGTATGTTGGCGGCATTGCAGGCTACATCAGCGGCGCAGCCAAAATAAACAACTGCAATAGTGCGGCAACAGTTTACGCAAACTACAGTGGAGATGACTTTGCGGGCGGCATCTGCGGTTACATAGAAAATTCGTCAGCAGTGATTGACGGTTGCATTAACAACGGCTATATCAGTGCTTACTACCGTTATGCAGGCGGCATCTGCGGCTACCAGTATCAAGGAACAATACAGAACTGCCACAACGCGGGCAGGGTATACACCAATGCCGGTAACAACACTGGCAACGGCTCGTATGCCGGCGGCATTACGGGATATATGTGGAATGGCTCGTCATCAGTCATCACCAACTGCTACAACAGCGGTGAGATTGAAAGCTACGGCAACTATGCTGGTGGTATTGCCGGTTATGTTTACGGCACAATAAGGAATTGCTTCAACGTTGGTATGATTAAAGCCAACAGCAACGCATACGGCATTGTCGGCTACAACTGGAGCACTACTTACTCAAACAACTATGCTTTGAGCGGCACCGCATCGTCGGCAAATTGCGGCACTTTTGCCTCGGTTGACGAATTTGCCAGCGGCAAGATGGCCTACCTGCTCAACGGCTCGGTAAGCGGCGCAACAACCTGGCGCCAGACTCTTGGAACTGATGCCTATCCGGTTCTCGACACCGCAAGCCTGCAGGTTTACACCTCAGCTCCGTGTCCGTTCTCTAACAACTCTGATGGCGTAGCTGAGCACGACTTCGACGAAAGCGGCTTCTGCACATACTGCGGCGCCGGCACTGCTCCTGCACTTGTCGATGGTTGGTACGAGATTTCGAAGCCGGCTCACCTCTACTGGTTGGCCGACACCGTCAACAACCACGGCTACACATCTGCCAAGGCACGCCTTGTGGCCGACATTGTGGTTAACGATAGCGTTCTTGACGCCGACGGCAACCCCACCGGAACACTCTTCCGCTCGTGGACTCCGATTGGCACCAACTCTTACAACTATGGAGGCGTGTTCGACGGACAGGGTCACACCATAAGCGGTTTGTATTTCAACAACACAAACAGCAACGATTATCCCGACGGAGGAAACTATATTGGTTTGTTCGGTCGCACCTATAACGCACAAATCAGCAATGTGGGCGTTACCGACACTTATTTCAAAGGCTACTACTCTGTAGGCGGTATTGTCGGTTGGGCAGGCTACGCCACAACCATTACAAACTGCCACAGTGCGGCCACTGTATTTACAACACGTTCTGATTACGGCTATGCTGGTGGTATTGCCGGCGGAATCGACAATTACAGCAACGACAAAGTAACCGGCTGCTACAGCATAGGTAAGATTGGCAGCAATGGCTATTATGTTGGCGGCATCAGCGGTTATAAGGGGGCTTCTGCCGTATTTACCAACTGCTACTATGCCGACAGTTGCGCTGTTGACGGCAACAATGTTGAGCAATACGGTATTGGTGCCAGCTCAAAAGGCACATCGGTTGCCGATATGGCGGGAAGCACTACGGCAGCCACGGCAGCCGACTTTGCAAGCGGCAGTGTAACCTTCGGCCTCAACGGCGGCAAGAGCGACAGCACTGTTGTATGGCGCCAGACCATCGGCACCGACCTGATGCCTGTTTGGGACACCACCAGCGCATTTGTTTACGCTTCGGCTCCCTGCCCGTCGCAATTCAGCAACACTCCGGGTGTTGTTAAGCAGCACGCCGAGTGCAACGCCATTGGCCTGTGCCCCGACTGCGGCCAGTCTATGGCTTACGCCCAACTGATTGAAACCGCCGCGCAGGCCGACAGCCTTGGCCTGAGCAGCAGCTTTGTAGGCTACTATGCCATTGCCAACGCGGCACAGCTCTACTGGTTTGCCGACACTGTGAACGCCGGCTTCACATCGGCCAAAGGTGTTTTGGTTGCCGACATTGTTGTGAACGAGAACGTTTTGAACGAAGACGGCTCGCTCAACGGCACACCTGAGTTTGCGTGGACACCAATGGGTTCATCGAGCTTGCAGTTCCGTGGCACATTCGACGGCAACGGCCACACCATCAGCGGTTTGTATTTCGACAATGCAGGCGTATCATATGCTGGTTTGTTCGGATATATCAATAGCGGCTATGTCAAGAACCTTGGCATTGTTGACTCTTACATCTATGGTTACCAATACATAGGCGCTATCAGCGGCTACAGTGGCACCATTACCAACTGCTACAATGCCGGAACTGTTAAAGGCAAAAACTATTATGTTGGTGGTATATGCGGTAGCAACGGCACACAAACCAACTGCTACAACACTGGAATAGTTGTTGGCAACAACAACTACACTGGCGGCATCACCGGATATTACGGAACCCAATATTACTGCTACAACACAGGCACGGTTTCGGGCACATATAATGTGGGTGGCATCAGTGGTTACGCAGGCTCGCAATACTATAGTTACAACGCCGGTGCGGTTTCGGGATACTCCTCTATCGGCGGTATCAACTCAGCTTATGGCTCGCAGTACCGTTGCTTCAACATTGGTACAATAACTGCTACCAACAGCAATCCTAATGTTGGCGCCGTCAACGGAAACCAAGGCTCACAAAGCAACTGCTACTATCTTGCCGGCAGCGCAACAAACGGTGGCGGTGGCATATTGGCCACAACGGCTGATTTTGCCAGCGGCAAGGTGGCTTACGGCCTCAACGGAAACACAAGCTCCGGAACCCTCTACTGGTATCAGACCATTGGCACCGACTCGCTGCCTGTTTGGGACAACACCCACGGCACAGTTTACGGTTCGGAACCCTGCCATTCGACATTCGGCAACAGCGCAGTGGCTGGCGTTGAGCATGTGTTCGACGATTTTGGCCAGTGCACACTCTGCGGCGCCTATATGGAGGCAACCCACATTGCCGATGCGGCAGCTGCCGACAGACTTGGATTAGACGAGAGCTATGTTGGCTACTACGCCATTGGCAACGCAGCACAGCTCTACTGGTTTGCCGATAAGGTTAACTCCGGTTCAACTTCGTTCAATGCTGTTCTGACGGCTGATATTGTTATCAACGACAGTGTTCTGACCGAAGATGGGTCGCTCAACGGCACACCGGCTCGCACTTGGACACCGATTGGCACAAGCGGTCGCCAATATTATGGCACCTTCGACGGCAACAACCACACCATTAGCGGTCTGTATTTCAACAATACAAGCACTTCGTATGTAGGTTTGTTCGGCTATGTCAACAACCCGACAATTAAGAATGTGGGGTTGGTTGACTCTTATATTAAAGGTAATCAGTATGTTGGAGGTATTGCCGGATATATTAACGGCGGAGCCCAAATAACCAACAGCTACAATGCGGCTACGGTTTATGCAACAAGTCATCAGGCCGGCGGCATTTGCGGATATATGAACAGCTCGTCGGCAGTGATTAACGGCTGCTACAACACCGGATATGTCAGCGGCTACTATCAGCATATGGGCGGTATTTGCGGCTATCAGAGTTACGGCGCAATAACCAACAGCTACAATGTTGGCAAGGTTTACTCAAGCGCTGGCAACGGCACAAGTAATTATGCGAATGTCGGTGGTATTTCTGGTTATATGACCAACTCGGCATCGATAGCCAACTGCTATAACACAGGCGATGTTGAGTCATACGGTTACAGTGCCGGCGGTATTGTCGGTTATATTAATAGCAGTTCTAACAAGGTGACCAACTGCTACAACACGGGAAGTGTTAAAGCCTATCAATATGCTGGCGGTATCAGCGGCTATCAGAATTCTGGTACAACAAGCAATTGCTTCAACGCTGGCTCAATTACAGCAAACAGCTACGCAAAAGGTATAGCAGGCTATTGGAGCAGCGGCACTTTAACCAACTGCTATGTTCTGAGCGGTAGCGCACCTGAGCTTAATAGTGGCACTTCATTCTCTACAACTGAGGAGTTTGCAAGCGGCCGTATTGCCTACCTGCTCAACGGTTCGGCAGTTGTGGGTTACGACTGGTACCAGACTCTTGGCAAGGATGCCTATCCGGTTCTCGACAACAGCCACGCCCTTGTTTGGCGCAACTGCGACTCAACTCTCACCAACGACTCTGCAGCAATCACCCACCACTTTGTGAACGGTGTTTGCTCGGTTTGCGGTGCAATTGACGAGGTTCCGGCTCTTGTCGATGGCTGGTACCTGATTGACAACCATCACAAACTCTACTGGTTTGCCAACAAGGTTAACTCAGGCAGCACCCGCATCAACGGCAAACTCACAGCTGACATTGTTGTCAACGAGAACGTTCTGACCGAGGACGGCGAGCTCAACGGCACACCTGAACAAACCTGGACACCGATTGGTACAAGCAACAACACATTCAAAGGCAAATTCAACGGCCAGAACCATACTGTAAGCGGTTTGTATTTCTACAATACTGGCACTTCGTATGTGGGATTGTTCGGCTATGCCACCACTGGTTCGGAAATCGGAAATGTTGGCGTCATTGATTCTTATTTCAATGGTTGCCAGTATGTTGGCGGTATCTGCGGCTATAACTATTACGGCACTGTAACCAACAGCTTCAGCTCGGCTTCGGTTTATGCCAACAATAACGGCGACAGTATGGCAGGCGGCATCTGCGGTTACAGCTATTACAGTACTATAGCCGACTGCCACAACACCGGAAATGTCGGCATTTACCGTAAATGTGCTGGTGGCATCTGCGGTTACAGCTATTACGATAAAATAACCAACAGCTACAATAGTGGAAAAATTTATGGAACCTATTCTAATACCGACAATTATGTGGGCGGCATTGTCGGATATATAGGCAGCAGCACTTCAATAACGAAATGCTACAACCTCGGTGATATTGAAGCATACGGTTATTATGCTGGCGGTATTGTTGGTTTTATGAATGGCAGTATAACCAGCTGCTACAATGCTGGCAATGTTACAGCAAGTAGATATGGTTACGGAATTACCGGTTATTGGGGCGGCACTTGCAACTACAACTACGTTTTGGACGGCAGCGCATCATCGACCAACGGTGGCACATTCGCCACTGCCGAGGAGTTTGCAAGCGGCAAGGTTGCTTACGCCCTCAACGGCTCGGTAAACGGCGGCTCTGCTTGGTTCCAGAACCTCAGCGCACCGGTTGATTCTCTGCCGGTTCTCGATGCCACTCACGGCAAGGTATACCGCGGTTGCGGCGGCGTTTATGTTAACGACCCCGACGACGCTCCTCACCACTTTGTTAACGGCCGTTGCACCGTCTGCGGCGAGTATATCGAACCTACATTTGCCGATGGCTGGTACGAGATTGCCAACACTGGTAACCTCTACTGGTTTGCCGATAAGGTTAACTCGGGCTCTACATCAATCAAAGCTAAACTCGTTGCCGACATTGTTGTCAACGACAGCGTTCTCGACGCCGAGGGCAACCTCTACGGTCCTGACAGCATCTACACCGCTTGGACTCCGATAGGCACATCGTCGTATGCCTTCAATGGCACATTCGATGGTCAGGGACATACTATTAGCGGATTGTATGTCAACAACTACAACAATTATGTTGGATTGTTCGGTTATGCGAATGGTGCAACTATAAAGAATGTGGGTGTAGTTGATTCGTATATCTCAGGATATTGCAATGTTGGAGGCATTTGCGGTTACGGCTATTACAGCACAATAACCAATTGCCATAATGCTGCTACAGTTTTTGCATCAGTTTCTGGAAGTGGATGTCGTGCTGGTGGCATTTGTGGTTACAACTACTACGGAACTGCAATCAACTGCTACAATACAGGAAACATTAGTGGTAACGGCAATAGCGTTGGTGGCATCTTCGGCTATAATTATTACGGAACTGCAACCAATTGTTACAACACAGGAAATACAAAATGCTATGGATACTATGTGGCTGGTATAAGTGGTTTCAGTGACTCTGGTGCGTTAACCAATTGCTACAATACAGGAACTGTCTATGGTATCAATAGCAGTGCTGGAGGAGTTTGTGGTAACAACAGCAATTCCGCCATTACCAACTGCTACTATACCGACAGCTGCGCCTTCGATGGCAGCAATGTAGTTCAATTTGGCGTGGGTAACAGCTCACAAGGCTCCTCAAGAGCCGATGTTGAAGGCTGCACCACAGCAGCCACTGCCGAGGAGTTTGCAAGCGGCAAGGTGGCTTACGCCCTCAACGGCTCGGTAAACGGCGGCTCTGCTTGGTTCCAGAACCTCACTGAATCAGTTGACTATCTGCCGGTTCTCGACAGCACTCACGCTCGTGTTTGGTTGCGTTGTGACTCTGTATTCAACAATGAAGGCGCTCATAAGGCCGACCGCATTGTTAAGGAGAACGTTGTGGAAGCAACCTTTACCACAGCAGGTTCTTACGACTTGGTTGTTTACTGCTCGCTCTGCGGCGAGGAGATTAGCCGCACCACTATTGAGGTGCCGGTGCTTGTTGCTTCAATCAAGAGCATTGAGCTGAAGAAGATGCCGAAGGTCAACTACATTGCAGGCGAGAAACTCGATGTCAGCGGTGCCGTTGTTCTGGTAACCTTCAACGACGGTACAACCAAAGAGGTTGCTTTGACAGTCAATATGATTAGCGGCTTCGATGCCAAGAAGGTTGGCGAGCAGAAACTCACCGTCACCTACACCGTCGATGGTGTAACGCTCACAACAACCTTCACCGTTAAGGTTGAGAAAAACACCGCCGTTGACGATGAGGCTGTTGCCGAAGTCAGCATCTACGCCATCAACCGCACAATTGTGGTTGAGACAGCCGAACCAGCAGCCGGGTACATCTTCGTATTCGACGCCAACGGCCGTCTGGTGGCTAAGGAGCTTGCAACCAGCAACCGCACCGAGATTGTGATGACCCGTCAGGGCCTCTACATCGTCCGCATAGGCGACAAGGCGGAGCGCGTGGTTGTTTATTAAACTGAAACAGAACGAGGAGCGCCCCCGCGGTGCTCCCCGTTTTAAAGAAAAACGTCAGAAGAATTGTTTGACGTGATTTTTCTCATAGGTGGGTCCGGGGCGATGAGCCCCGGGCTTTTTTTGTGCCCCTTCAAATTTCCAGTCCCCCCTGTCCGGTCCGCGCCGTACACGTCGCGCCTCTCGCCCGCAAGAAAACCTCGCTTAGTGACCCCCCCCTCAAAAAATGTCCGTCCAGCTAGCGACGTTCACGTCGCGCCAAAAAACCGCGCCGCCTCCGTCACAAAATTTTCCAATTTTCCCCTTGTCCGGCCGCACCGCCCCCGTCACGCCTCTCATCCTCGCTAAAATCTCCTTCCAATCAGAAAAACCGCCCAATTTTAACTTCCGTCTCCTATGTGTTTTTTCCTTCTCCAAATTTCCTATATGTTTCCTTTATCTTCCCTTAATGATCCCTTAATGATAACCCATCGTTTTTTCCCCGGAAATCGAGCCCTCAAAAACCGTCCTTCACAACACAACCGTGCCCGTACAAAAAACCAGAATCTTTTATATCTTGCTCACCCTTTTGTAAAAAATTGGGAACAAGGGAAATTTATCAATTTACTGAACGCATTACAAAATTCAGACAATGAGAATGCTCAAATCGATACTTCTGGCGGCGGCCATTTTCTCGGTGGCCGGAGCGCAGGCGCAGATAAAAAACTACTCGCCCGTCAACTACGGACCGAAGGACTACGGCAAAAACTTCGACGTTGAGAATTACGCCATTGCCCAGAACCGCCTGGGAATGATGTACTTCGGCTCGGCCAACGCCATCTGGGAGTTCGACGGCAAGGTGTGGAACCGCCTTGAGGTGAAGTTGGGCGTTTGGGTGATGTCGATTCTGCCAACCGAATCAACCGACACCATTTTTGTCGGCGCCGAGAACGAGTTCGGCTATCTGCTGGCCGACGCCACCGGCTCGCACTACAACTACGTTTCGCTATCTGACAGCATCCGCGAGTACATTTTCCCGTTCACATACGTTTGGAACATCTTCAAAATCGGCAAAAACATTTATTTCCAGAGCCAGGAGTACATTTTTGTTTACAACGGCTCGGAGATAGCCATTGTGGAGCCTGAAACGTCGTTTCACAATGCTTTCTGCGTGAACAACACGCTCTATGTCCGTCAGCGCGAGCTGGGTTTGGCCCGCATCGATTCGAACCAAATTACCCCGGTGAAGGGCGGTGATATTCTGGCCAACGTGGGTGTTTTCGGCATTTTGCCTTTAGACGGCGGCAAATCGCTCATTGTCAGCCACGACGAGGGCACTTGGATTCTTGAGGACAACACCGTCAAGCCCAACCCGTCGCGGCTGAACGGCACGTTGCGGAAATTGGGCTTCAAGGTGACCAAGTGCGCGATGATTGATGCCGGCACACTGGCGCTCGGCTCCTACGACAACGGCATTCTGGTTGTGAAAACCGACGGTCGCGTGGTGCTTCACAAAAACACTCGTAACGGGCAGGTATCGAACGAGATAAACAACCTCTTCTGCGACCGCGAGCATAATCTCTGGTTCACATCGCGGAAGGGAATAACGCTGCTGCCCAACAACAATTTCATTTCGATTTTCTCGGACGAAAGCGGTGTAACTGGCAGTGTGAACGCAATTTACGAGTACAAAGGCACGCTTTATTTAGGAACATCGGAGGGGTTGCTGCGACAGAATCCCAACATCACCGATTTCACCGAGCCGCTTTTTGTCCGCGTGGCCGGATTTCCGCAGACGGCCGTTTGGTGCTTTGCCGAGGGCGAGGGTTCGCTGTTCATCGGCACAGAAAGCGGTCTTTACCGGGCGGGAGCCAACCAAAAAATGGAGAAGATTTCGGAGCAGAACGTCCGCTGCATCGCGTATAGCGCCGAGACGGGAATGCTGCTGGCAGGCGGCTCGCACGGGCTGTCGCAGTACGAGTATATTGCCGATGTTGATATGTGGATTTGTATGTTCAACGTGGCCGACAACTACAACTTTTTCCGTATGGAGACCGAAACCGACGCCGCAGGCAACCTTGTGGTTTGGCTCGGCACCAGCAACCAGGGCTACGTGCGTGTGGTTTTCGACGGCATCGACACCCGGGCCGAGGTTTTCAACCAGAGCAACGGCATTGTTGAGGGAATGACCTTCCCGGTGAAATATCAGGACACTGTCTATCTGCTGAACAAAGACCACCTCTACCGCTACACCAGCAAGGAGGAGATGGCCGGAAGAATGGCCGACTCGCTCAAATATATGGCCATTGCAATGTTCGACGATGCCGAGCTGGGACTCGCCCGAAACATCTATTTTCTGAAGCAGTACGACACCATCACGTGGATTTCGCGCGGGTCGGACATTGCCTTCTACCTTGGCCGCGACACAACGCTCAACGAGAAGAAATTCAGCGGCCTCGATGTTGACAAGGTGAACACCATCTACACCACCGACAACCGCTCGGTGTGGGTCGGCACCTCCGATGGTCTGGTGCTTTGCGACAACTCGTCGGCCGACGACCGCGTGCCTTATTTCAGTTTCAACCGCGACATCCGAAGTCCGGGGCCGGCCATCTCCGTAAGGGCCAAAAAACCGAAAATCCGCTTCCGCAACAACACCCTGACGTTCCATTTTTCGGCGCCGTGGTTCCGCTATCCCGAGTCGGTTAAATTCTCCTATTTCCTTAAAGGATACTTAGATACGTGGCAGATTACCGATGCCGATTCGGCCAAGTTCAACCATCTGCCCGAGGGCTCCTACACGTTTATGGTGAGGGCCCGCAACGCTTTTGGCGACGAGAGCAGCACGGCCGAGTATTCGTTCACCATCGCACCGCCGTGGTACCGCACAATTCTGGCCTATATTGCTTATATACTGCTGCTTGTGGCGGCGGTTTACGGCATCATCAAATACTACACCTACCAGCTCAAAGAGCGCAACCGCCTGCTCGACCTTGAGGTGAAGCGCCAGACCAAGCAGATTGAGGCCCAGCTGGAAAAGATTGAGGAGCAGAACCATTCGCTCACCGACAGCATCAACTACGCGGCGCGGATTCAGCGGCTGTCGCTGCCCAACACGTCGTTTGTGAACAACCACGTGAGCGAGTCGTTCATTCTCTTCAAGCCGCGCGACATTGTCAGCGGCGATTTCTACTGGTGCGCCGAGGTTGATGGCAAGCTGGTGATTACGGCCGCCGACTGCACCGGCCACGGCGTTCCGGGCGCAATGATGAGTATGCTTGGAATGAACTCGCTGAACACTATTGTCAAGGTGCGCGGCACCACCGACCCGGGCTCCATCCTCAACGACCTTCGCGCAAGCATTGTCCGCTCGTTTGCCGACAAGGGCGAGAACGCGGCCAAAGACGGTATGGACATCTGTATGCTCACCATCGACAAGGAGCAGGGCAAGCTGTACTACGCCGGCGCCTACAACTCGCTGCTGCAAATCCGCAACGGCGAGCTCAACGAGTTCAAGGTCGATAAGTTCCCGTGCGCCCTGTCCGACCAGTACAAGGAGGGCGTTATGTTCCACACCAGCACCATCGATGTTGAGAAGGGCGACTGCTACTATTTCTTCTCCGACGGCTACTGCGACCAGTTTGGCGGCGAGGACGGGCAGAAGAAGTTTATGAAGGCGCGGTTCAAACGCCATCTGCTCGAACTCTGGACTCTGCCGATGGAAAAGCAGCGCGAGGAGCTCGACCGTATCCACCTTGAGTTTAAAGGTCCGTACGATCAAATCGATGATATTCTGGTTATTGGCATAAGAATCTGATTAACAGATACAAAGCGCGGCAGATGGTGTTTAATTGCGGTGGCCCGATGAGAACCATCCAAATAGTTTTTTTGATAAAAAATACATTTGTGTGCAACAACAATAAAATTTTATACATTTGCCGCCGTTAAGATTTTTCGAATGAAGAATTTAGTCAACATAGTCATTTCTTTGGTCGTGGTCGTGGTGGTCTGCGGATAAGGAAGGGCTGTGCAATTTATTATAAGAAAACGAATTACGAGCCCTTCCATTACGGACGGGCTTTTTTATTTTAAACATAAACACCTTCAGATATGAAACACACACTCAGAAGCGCACAAACAACCGAAGGCCGACGGATGGCCGGTGCGCGCGCCCTTTGGGTTGCCAACGGAATGAAGCACGAGCAGATGGGCAAGCCGATTATCGCCATTGCCAACTCGTTCACACAATTTGTGCCCGGGCACACTCACCTGCACGAGATTGGACAACTGGTAAAGGCTGAAATTGAGCGACTTGGCTGCTACGCCGCCGAGTTCAACACCATTGCCATTGATGACGGCATTGCAATGGGCCACGACGGAATGCTCTACTCGCTGCCGTCGCGCGACATTATTGCCGACTCGGTTGAGTATATGTGCAACGCCCACAAGGCCGACGCGCTCGTCTGCATTAGCAACTGCGACAAAATCACGCCGGGAATGCTGATGGCTTCGATGCGCCTGAATATCCCGACGGTGTTTGTTTCGGGTGGCCCGATGGAAGCCGGCAAATGGAACGGCGAGAATGCCGACCTTATCACCGCAATGGTGAAAGGCGCCGACCCGTCGGTTACCGACCAACAGATGAAGGAGATTGAGAGTTGCGCCTGCCCCGGCTGCGGCTCGTGCTCGGGTATGTTCACCGCCAACTCGATGAACTCGCTCACCGAGGCTATCGGTCTTTCGCTGCCAGGCAATGGAACCATTTTGGCTACCCACACCAACCGCCTTCAGCTCTTCAAAGACGCTGCTAAACTTGTTGTAGAAAATGCATATAAATACTATCGCGATGGCGATGAGTCGGTTCTGCCTAAGTCGATAGCTACGCGCGAAGCATTCCTCAATGCCATGACGCTCGACATAGCTATGGGCGGTTCTACCAACACCGTGCTTCACCTTTTGGCCGTTGCCAACGAAGCCGGCGTCGACTTCAAGATGGCCGACATCGACGCGCTCTCGCGTAAAGTGCCTTGCCTTTGCAAGCTCGCGCCAAATACACAGAAATACTCTATTCAAGAGTGCAACCGCGCAGGTGGCATTCTCGGCATACTCAACGAGCTCAACAAGGGCGGCTTGCTCAACACTACGCTCAAGCGTGTAAACGGAGCAACTCTTGCCGACGACTTGAAGAAATATTGCATCACTGGTTCAACCATCGACCCTGAGGCTGAGCGTATATATAAAAGTGCACCTGCGGGTAAATTCTCTACCAAGATGGCTTCGCAGAGTTGTACGTACGATAGTTTCGATACCGACCGTGCCAACGGTTGCATCCGCGATCTTGAGCATGCATACACTAAGGACGGCGGTCTGGCTGTGCTTTTCGGTAATATAGCGCAAGACGGATGTGTCGTTAAGACTGCCGGAGTGGACGAGAGCATCTGGCATTTCGAGGGCCCGGCGAAAGTCTTCGATTCACCGGAGGCCGCCTGCGACGGCATCCTCGGCGGCAAGGTCAGGAGCGGAGACGTCGTCGTGATCAATTATGAAGGACCGAAAGGCGGCCCCGGGATGCAGGAGATGCTGTATCCCACATCCTATATCAAGTCGATGCATCTCGGAAAGGAGTGCGCCCTCATCACTGACGGCCGTTTCAGCGGAGGTACTTCGGGCCTCAGCATAGGTCATGTGTCCCCTGAGGCTGCGGCCGGCGGAAACATCGCCCTCGTCCGCGACGGTGACATCATCAAGATCGACATCCCGTCCCGTTCCATCTCCTTGGAACTGAGCGCGGAAGAGCTGGCCGCAAGGCGCCTCGAGGAAGAAGCGCGCGGGCGCAGGGCCTTCACGCCGCCGCATCGCGAGCGCAAGGTCTCCGCGGCGCTCAGGGCCTATTCGTCGATGGTCAGCAGTGCCGACAAGGGAGCACGCAGAATAGTGGAGGACTGACATGGAGGAAAAGAAAGGAAAGACCATAAGCGGGGCTGAGATCCTGCTGGAACAACTTCTCGTACAGGGGGTGGATACCGTGTTCGGTTACCCCGGCGGAGCCATCATGCCCGTTTACGACAAGCTGTATGATTATCTGGACCGGCTCCACCATGTTCTGGTGAGGCATGAGCAGGGAGCCATACATGCGGCCCAGGGCTATGCCCGTGTGAAGGGGGAGCCCGGATTCGTGCTGGTCACCTCCGGTCCCGGAGCGACTAACGTGATAACGGGTGTCGCGGATGCGATGATCGATTCCACACCTGTGGTCGTGGTCGCCGGGCAGGTCAATTCTTCGCTGCTCGGTTCGGATGCCTTCCAGGAGACCGACCTCATAGGAATGACGACCCCCATAACCAAGTGGAGCTATCAGATACGCAGGGCGGAAGATGTCGCCTGGGCTGTCTCGAGGGCGTTTTTCATCGCCGGAAGCGGCCGGCCGGGGCCCGTCGTGCTGGATTTCACCCGCGACGCGCAGACTGGACTTGCCGAGTTCATTCCGAAAAAATGCAACTTCATCCGCAGTTATGTCCCCGATCCGGAGCCATCCGCAGAAAGCATCCTGAAGGCTGCTGAAATGATAA
>JAEEGJ010005435.1_pt1 | contig 40122 bp, 34 predicted proteins | sample 8958761 | NCBI WGS metagenome assembly JAEEGJ01 (sample SAMN16246546, study PRJNA631951) | gut metagenome | biome: gut microbiome; feature: rumen; material: RS-attached | host: Bos | place: Iran: Karaj | collected 2018-10 | reverse complement strand
TCTTCTTAAGGCCGGTCTCACCCTGATCGTCAGGACCATTCTTAACTACGATGAGCTTCTTATCGCTCTTAACATTACATGTGATAGAGCCAGCTCCCATGTGAGCCTTAAATCCAAGGATTGAATCGCCAACATAGTTGTAATGTGGCACCTGAACCTTGTTAAAGAGAATTACGTTTTTGAGCTCTGTAGAATTACCTACAACAGCACCCTTACCAACAATAGCGCTTCCTCTGATGAATGCACACTGTCTTACCTCTGCTTCCTCATCAATGATACAAGGACCGCCGATATAAGCTGAGTCAAATACCTTGGCACTCTTAGCCACCCAGATATTCTCTCCTCTTTTTTCGAACTTGTCAGCTGGAAGCTTGTTACCAAGTTCAATAATATAATCCTTAATTCCAGCAAGGAGCTCCCAAGGGTATTCCTTGGTTCTCATATAATCTGCTGCAATAGTCTCATTCAAATCATACATGTTAGAAATCTTAAATTCTTCCATCTCCATATCCTTTCTTTTGATCCATTATCATTATATCAATTATCAAAATCGAAAACTATATTGTGATTTTCATTAAGAATCAACCTTGCATCAAAAGTGCTGCCTTTTTTACTCATAAAGCCTGCGATCTTATCTGTCTTCTTCTCATTGATGAGCTTAGTAAAGTCTTCCTTACTAAGAGATACTCCTGCTATCTTACCAACAAAGAACTTACAGCCTTCATCGCCCTTCTTGTAATCTTCACAGCGATAGCCCATATGTCCCTTTATAATAGCTTTGCCACAGACAGGACACTTAACGCCTTCCATGACTTCATCTTCGCTTTCAAAGACAAACTTGATTCCCTTAACCTTACCTTCTTCATCCTTATCAAGTCCAAGTTTAGCTTCAAAGGTCTTGCCACTCTTGGATTTAAAGCCTGATATTTTGGAAGTTTCTCCAGTAAGGAGCAGCTCTTTTATCTGAGCATCCTTGAGATTCTTGCCAGCGATTGCCCCTATATTGAACTTACAGCTGTTCTCAGGATCATCCTTCTTGTAATTGCTGCAGCCATAGCCAAAAGGCGTCTTAACAATCTCTCCTCCGCAAAGAGGACACACTACGTCTTTGACCTTCTTGGCTTCTACATTTTCAAAGTCAAAAGAAATCTCGCTTATGCCCTGCTCATTCTTTTTCATTACAAGACATGCGTCAAAAGACTTCTTATCTTTATTCTTAAAACCACGGATAGTTCCAGTTTTGCCCTCTTTAAGAAGCTCTATTACATTGGCTTCAGAGAGCTGCTTCTGAGCAATCTTACCAATAAAGAACTTACAGGACTGTGGATCATCAGCCTTGAAGTTCTCACAGCCAAAGCCAACAGTCTTCTTGATAATCCTGCCTCCGCAGTCAGGGCAAACAACCCCAGGCAGATAATCAGGCTCGATTCCTTCAAAGTCAAAGGTTATCTCCTTCTTGCCATCCTCAGCTGTCTTCATGACCAGCTTGGCACTAAAAGGCTTGTTAGTCTTGGACTTAAAGCCCTTGATAACCTCAGTTTCCTGGCCCGCAATGATCGTTTTGACCTGGTCCTCTGTAAGCTTTTTACCCGCAATCTCTCCTATATAGAAGTAGCATCCGCCTTCTTCCTTATTGCGATTCTCACAAGCGAAACCATTGCCAGTTCTGATCATTCTGCCACCACAGGCAGGGCAATTAAGATTCTCAACATACTCAGTAGGAACATCATCAAAATTAAAGCTTATTGAATACTTACCTGCTTCATCCTTGCCAAGGACGAGACTTGCCTTAAAGCTCGTCTTATTCTTACCAGAGAAGCCTTCAAGCACATCAGTTTTGCCTTCTGTTATAAGCTTCTTAACCGTCTCTTCATCCAGATCCTTACCGGCAATTCTGCCAACACTAAATGAACACTTTATCTGTTCATTAAAGTAATTGCTGCAACCATAGCCAAAGGACGTGGTTGTAATATCGCCTCCACAAACCGGGCATTTTACGCCTATAGGCTTTCTGGAAGCAAGTCCCTTGGACTCTTTACCAGTAAACTGATTGATACGTCCAACAATCTCATGGGTTAAATCTTTTTCTATGAGTTTACCAGTCTCACGCCTGATATAGTCTTCAAGCTTAACTCTATACTCCTTGCCATTAACAGAGCCGTTATAGATACCTTCAAGCCCCTTCTCCCAGCTGGCTGTCATCTCTGGGTTAAGGAGTGTCGGAACTGACAGATATACTACTTCGTAGATCATCTCTCCCAGATTTTCCGGAGTTATGATCTGGCTCTTACTCTGGCTCAAGTACTTGTTATCAATGAGCTTCTGGATAATAGCTGCTCTTGTGGCTGCTGTACCAATGCCCTTTTTCTTGATAGTCTCGCGAAGCTCCTCATCCTCGATGAGATTACCTGCGTTCTCCATAGCAATTACAAGATCGCCAGAGGTGTATCTCTTAGGAGGCTGTGTAGCGCCCTCTTTGAGCATAAAGTCATTGACGTTAATAACATCGCCCTGGTGAGCATTTTCCACGAACTTAAGGAACTCCTCTTTAGAAATTCCTACATCCTCTTCATCTTCTGAAGACGAGCCATCTGCATCATTCTTTTTATCTTCTGTCTTCTTGTCACCTGGTATTCCAGCAACCAAAAGATATCCTGGCGCTGCGAGCACCTTGGCTGATGCAAAAAACTTCTCGCCGCCAACTGCAATCTGAAGCTTGGCAGTCTTGTACTCAGCAGATGGATAGAAAATAGATATAAATCTTCTGCAAATCAAAAGATATACATTCTTGGCCAGAGGCGACAAAGAGTTAATAGCTCCTGTCTGACCTGTAGGTATGATCGCATAGTGATCTGTAACCTTGGAATCATCTGTATAAGGAGACTTTTCTATACCCTTATATAAGCCATTCTTGAGTACATGATCCACAAAACCCGAAACCTCATTTACTGCAGATAAGCCTTTTACATTCTTGTAAATTTCCTTGGCTACAGCAGTTGTGAGAACTCTGGCATCAGTTCTGGGATATGTAGTCAGTTTCTTCTCGTAGAGCTCCTGTGCTATTTCAAGAGTCTGAGAAGGGCTTATCTTGAAGCGCTTGGTACAATCCGCCTGAAGCTCAGTAAGGTTATACAAAAGAGGTGCTCTTTTCTTGGAATTGCCAGTCTCTATACTGTCAATCACAGCCTCTTTTCCCTTGAGGCTATCTATGAGATTCCTTGCGTCCTCTTCCTTTTTAAATCCATTTTCTTTGTATAAAAGTGGGGATTCGAAATAAGCCGAACCATTAACGGCCTTCCATTCAGCCAGAATATTGGCATCAGAAAAAGAACCTACTATTCTGTAAAATGGAGTCTTCTCGAAGTTCCTGATCTCTCTTTCTCTTCGAACTACCATTCCCAAAACGCAGGTCATTACTCGACCAATAGCTATAGCTGTGTAAGACTTGGTTGCTGCAGCATCGTTGATCAGCTTGCCATATTTGACCGACAAGGCTCTTGAAAAATTAATTCCAAGGCTGTAGTCCTCAATCGCACGCATGATACCTGACTCACCAAGAAGTGCATAATCTGACATTGGCTTAGCCTCTTCGATTCCTCTTCTGACCTCTTCGTCGGTCATAGAATCGATCCAGACTCTCAGCTCTGTCATACCATCTCTGACGCCACCATAATTTCTGATGTTCTCTTCAATGGTCTGTCCTTCTTTTCCCGAGTCTCCTGCCCAGTAAACCGTATCAATATCTTCTCTGTGGAGAAGGTTATTGATCAGCTTGTATTGGTCTGCACTATTTTTAATTACGCCATACTTATAATTGGCTGGAAGAAAAGGTAAATCTTCCAGCCTCCATTTTTTGTACTTAGGATCGTACTCTTCCGGATATACCATCTCTACTAAGTGACCAAAGCACCAGGAAATTACGTACTGGTCATTCTCGATATACCCGTTATTATTGCCAGAAACATTCAGAACTCTCGCAAAATCTCTTGCGACTGAAGGTTTCTCTGTGATAATCAGTTTTTTAGCCATTCGTTAATTCATCTATTCCAATCAACTTAAGGCTCTCTGATGATTTCATAGCTGCATCTGTTAGCCACGCATCAAAGCCGCCCGTTGAAAAGAGATAGATAACATCTCCCTCAAGTCTTGCTTTTCTTGCGTCAGAATGCAATTTAACATAATCTGCATGGGTTGCCTGTTTACCCCAGAAGCACATAACAAGAGCAGTCTCTCCAGTATCGCTCTGAGCGATAATATCGATATTGCCTTCCTTGCCTATCCATTCGCCTTCTTCATCAATTTCGAATGGGAACTGACCCCGCTCTTCTAACTTGAAGATATATTCCCTACAAACCTCTTTGAAAGCTTCATGAACATAATCTTGCATTCCCGCAGATATAAATATATCATAAAATTTATCTTTGGGCATCTGCAGCAGATTACTTTCATTAGGATAAATAAATCTGAAGAAGAAATTGACCATAGGGTCCTTGATCTTGTAAACGCCCTTCATGACGTTCTCTCGTCCAGCATTTCCAAAAGAAAATGCCTTATAAACAAAATCGTGATGGATCAAAGTCTTAAGGTATACAGAAATCTTAGCTCTTGAAAAACCCGTTGCATGATACAGGTCATTGAGCTTATTAACGCCTCTGGACATCTCAGATAAAAGCGTATGATAAACAGCTGTCTCTCTGAGGTTCTGCTCTGTAAGTCTGATAGCTTCTCCGTAAAGGAACGAATCATCAGTCAAAAGATTCTTACAGATGTTTTCCTTGAAAGAAAGATTGCCATCAAAGTACTTCCAAAGTCTCGTTCTGCCTCCAAGAACCGAAAATGCCATCACAGCGTCCTTGTAAGACATATTTGAGAAATTGGATCTTATCTCAGCAAAAGAAAGAGGCTTAATCTTCCTAAAGTCTGCTATAGAAGCAGCAAGCTTGCCAAGATTAGAAACCATGCTATTCTCTACCCAGTTAATATCATGGCTCACCAGCAATACAAGAACCTGTCTCTGTTTGCCATATTGGTCAACAAACTCATTCAGTTCCCGCATAAACTGATCAGATAATTTTAAAATACACTCAAAGTTACGAATCACAAAAATTACAGAATTTTTGCCATTCAGATTAAGACAGGTCTCAAAAACCTCAGAATAAGAAGGATTCTGACTTATACTTGCTCCCTGATCTCTTAGTTCTTTCCCCCATAAAAAAAGCTGTTCCCTCTCAGAAGCTGACCTAGCAACATAGTTGGCGCTTCTTCTGTTCTCAATGAACCTATCAATAAGTTCACTATCTTCTATATTCTTATGTCCATAAACAACAAGAATATTAGATAGGCCACTTTCATAGTAACGGTTCAAAAAATCAAGATCTTTCTGTCTGGTTGCTTCCATAAATCCCCAATCAATAATTTGTGTAGATAAAACCTTTGAGTCTACAGTTACTAGTATTCAATTATATTTTACAACATTATTTTGCATTAATAAATCCACTTGCTTTAAGAAGTTCAGCACACTCAACAGCACCACCTGCTGCTCCACGAAGAGTGTTGTGTGAAAGTCCAACAAACTTCCAGTCATATACTGTATCTTCACGAAGTCTACCAATGCTGACACCCATACCATTCTCATAGTTAACATCAAGAGTGATCTGTGGTCTGTTGTCCTCCTGCATGTACTGAATAAACTGCTTAGGTGCGCTAGGAAGTCCAAGCTGCTGTGGAAGTCCTGAGAACTTCTCAAGCTTCTCAACAAGCTCTTCCTTTGTTGGGTTCTTCTTAAACTTAACAAAAGCTGCTGCTGTGTGACCATAGAGCACTGGAATTCTGATACACTGACATGTGATCTTAACATCATCAGCTGGAACAATAACGCCGTTCTCAATCTTGCCCCAGATTCTAAGTGGCTCTTTTTCTGACTTCTCTTCCTCACCTGAAATGAAAGGAATAACGTTACCTACCATCTCTGGCCACTCTTCGAAGTTCTTACCAGCACCTGAAATAGCCTGGTATGTTGTAGCTACAACCTCGTATGGCTCATACTCTTTCCAAGCTGTAAGAGCTGGTGTATAGCTCTGAATTGAGCAGTTAGGCTTAACAGCAACAAAACCCTTGGTTGTGCCAAGTCTCTTCTTTTGATATTCAATTAATTCAATATGCTTTGAGTTGATTTCAGGAACAACCATAGGCACATCCTTGGTCCATCTGTGAGCAGAGTTATTACTTACTACAGGAACTTCTGCCTTGGCATATTTCTCCTCAATTGCTCTGATTTCATCTTTAGTCATATCAACAGCACTAAATACAAAATCAACATTCTTTGCAACATTCTCAACATCATTTACATCATAAACAATTAAATCCTTAACTGCTTCAGGCATTGGAGTAGTCATTTTCCATCTCTCTCCAACAGCCTCCTTATATGTTTTGCCGGCTGATCTTGGGCTTGCTGCAACCAATACTACTTCAAACCAAGGGTGGTTCTCCAAAAGAGATATAAATCTCTGTCCAACCATACCCGTACCACCTAAGATACCAACTTTTAATTTCTCACTCATAAGTCCTCCTTCAGAGCATAAGTCTTTAGAACTTCTTCCATGGCTTCTATGCCAGGTGCTCCTATTGTTAATCTTTTATTGACACATTCCTTTAAGGAAATGGCATCATATACATCCATATCGAAGCATTCAGATATATTCTTTAATTCATCTAATGATAAATCCTCAATTGAACACTTCTTTTCTTCACAAAGAAGAACCAGTTTACCAATTATTCCATGAGCATCACGGAATGGAACTCCCTTGTTTACCAGGTAGTCAGCTGCATCTGTGGCATTGGTGAAGCCCATCATTGCACTGGCAGCCATTCTTTCTTTATTGAAAGTAATTGTAGGAAGCATAAGAGAATAAATATGTACTGATGATAATACAGTATCCATAGCATCAAAACTGATTTCCTTATCTTCCTGCATATCCTTGTTATAAGCTAAAGGTAAAGCCTTCATTGTGGTAAGCATACTCATTAATGAGCCATATACTCTTCCGCTTTTACCTCTAACAAGTTCTGCAATATCAGGATTCTTCTTCTGTGGCATTATGCTGCTTCCTGTTGAAAAAGAATCATCCATTTCAATGAAACGATATTCATTGGTATTAAATATAATCATCTCTTCAGAGAGTCTGCTTAAATGCATCATTATAAGGGATAATGCATTAAGAAGTTCAATAAGATAATCTCTGTCTGAGACTGAATCCATACTGTTAAGAGTTGGTCCATTAAATCCAAGACTCTCAGCTACAAATGCTCTGTCTAAATTATATGTGGTACCGCATAAAGCTCCGGAACCAAGGGGACAGTAATTCATTCTTTCTCTTATGGATTTAAGTCTGTCCTTATCTCTTGAAAACATCTCAAAATAAGCGCCCATATAATGAGCCAGTGTTGTTGGCTGAGCTTTCTGAAGATGTGTAAAAGCCGGCATATATGTATGAAGATTGTCCTTCATAATGTCATATATAGCTTTCAAAAGATTATGCACCTCTAAGATAAGATTGTCAATATATTCTCTTGTATATAATCTCATATCAAGAGCAACCTGATCATTACGGCTTCTTCCTGTATGAAGTTTCTTTCCGGCATCACCAATTCTCTTAATAAGCGTTGCTTCAACAAATGAGTGGATATCTTCCTGAGTATCATCAAAAGTTAATGTGCCATCCTCAAGTTCATTCAAAATATTCTTTAATTCAGCAACGATTTGTTCGCTCTCTTCGTTTGAAATGATACCCTGTTTTCCAAGCATTGTTGCATGAGCAATACTGCCGGTAATGTCACATTTATATAATCTTTTATCAAATCCAAGGGACTGATTAAAATTATAAACTTCTTCATCACAAGGTTTTGCGAATCTTCCGCCCCACAATTGTGCCATAGCATTTCTCCTTATAAAAATCTAAAGCCGAAAATCGGATTCGAACCGACGACCCCTTCATTACGAGTGAAGTGCTCTACCGACTGAGCTATTTCGGCATATCCTGTTTGCAATAAACAACCTATTTATTGTACCATAAATATTCATTATTGCAACCAGGAATAAGGTTTATAAGCCTTTTAATAACTTCTTTAATTCATTTATCTTCTTATTTGCTTCCTCTGTAGCCTTGCCAATTATCTCATCTCTTTCCTTGATGATTTCTTTTGTTTTGGCATCTACGTATTTTTCCATCTCTTTACGCTTCTTAATTCTTATAGCTTCAAGTTCTTTTTCTGTAAATGGTCTGTAGGATAAAACTATCATTGAAAGTGCAGGAATACGAACAGTGATTGAATAATCTCTTCTGTCATATTCTTCTTCATTTGATGAAATAAATCCCTTATTTACATAGCCTGTACCGCCATATTCCCTGGCGTCTGTATTAAGGATTTCTTTATATTTACCATATCCGGATACGCCAAGTGTATACTTATCCATAAAGCAGCCTGAGAAATTACAGATACAGGTAACAATTTCTTCCCCTACTTTTCTTTCAAAGATGAAAATATTATTCTTTGCATCATAATTATTGATAAATGCAAATGATTCAGCATTAACATCATTGGAATTAAGAAGACTGTTTGTCATATATAACTTATTGGCATCTTCTGTTAATTTATTGAATGCTTTTCTCTCTTCATCATCACAGGTAAGATATAAGGATTCTCCGTTAAGATAAGGCTTCTTCTCCATTGTATCAATACCCATAAAGGTTAATTTCTTACCAGGAAGCAGCATTCTTAATGCATATGTTAATCTTGCATTCTTAATCTTATCCTCATCCGTACCTGGCATACGATTAAAGAATGATACATTATCCTTTCTTGTATCTTCAGAAGATAACGGAAGAATAAATCTCTCATTAAACATATACTGCATTGAATTAATCAGATCTTCATAAGCTTCTGATCTGAAATACGGGTCAGCCTGAGTATAATTAATAACCTCATTCTTAAAGCCTGTATTAAGAACATAATCAAACTTAAGTCCCTCTCCGGTCTTCTTTGTAATATCAGGATAAACAGCATCAAGTGATGCTATTTTTATGAGTCCAGGATATTTACGAATAAGATATGTATTTAATTCCTTTATAAAGTTAATGGCATCATCGCCCATGTTTCCACCGTGGATATTAGGTAAATAATCTCCGCTGTTCTTGCCGTAATCAAGATAGATTAATAAAGCAAGGAATGGAAAATCAACGCCGTCAAGATTATATTCAGTAATCACGAAATTACATAATGAATAAATATATGTGCTTACAATCTTCCTGGCATAATCAAATAAATATACATTATTCTTTGGATAATATGATCTTCTCAAATCATCATGCTCAAAAATATTGCTGCCGTCAAAAGTACGAAGTCCGTAAGCAGCCGGCGAGAATGTTGCAATATCAATATCCATGAATACCTTAATTCCAGCCTTATGAAGAGCATCAATTAACAGTTTAACTGAGGACTCGGAGATTTTGTCAGAAATTGCAAACTGTCCATATACATGATATCTGTCTCTGTTCTCATTGTCAGATGGGCAAAGTGGCAGGATTTTGACAGCGTTATAACTTAATTTATTAAGGTATGATACAAAACCGTCAATTCCATCTTCTGTAAGTTCTGATTTAAACAATTCAACCAAATCGCACTCATAAATATTAAGAGGAAGTGTATCTAAGTCTGCCTTAGAATCTCTTAAGTTCTTAGCCTTATATGTATAATTATTCTCGTATGTATAAGAATATGTTCCATCTCCGTAAAGTGCAAAAGGATCGCATTTTACAATGGTTGCAGTTCCTTTGCTCTTAAGTTCATACTGATATTTTGCACCTGCTTCAAGTCCCGGAACAAAAAGACCAAAGAATCCATTTCCCAGATTCTCCATAATGTGAGTTCTGTTATCAAAATTATTCCACTCGCCAAGAATACTGATTCTGTATGCATTTGGAGCATATACTACAAATCTGTAACCCTTTACTGAATTAATGGTAGTCTTTCTTGCACCAAGATACTTATATGCATCCTTACACTTGCCATTCTTAATATCCTTATAAATCTTCTCATCAATATTGATATCGAAGTTATATGGGTCATATAATTCCTTAACTGTTTTATCTTTATAATAGATATTGAAATAGTAATTATTAAATGTATTCTTGGTAAGAAACAGTGCATAGAAACCATTTTCATCAACAATTTCCATCTCTTTAACAGTTTTCTTGCCAGCATTTAATAATACAACATCCACTTTCTCTGCTTCCGGGAAAAAGGCCTGAAGAAGTTTCTCTTTCTTAACCTCTTTTACACCCAGTATCTTCTTTGGATGATCATTATCAGCATAAATTATAGATTCAATTTCTTCCCAATTCATTAAACCATACTGTTTTTTGTTCATAGGTTTTGTCCCTTTCTTTGTTTACCCCTATTTAATCTTATGTATGAAAAGTCCGCTTCTTAACTTAGGCTCAAACCATGTGGACTTTGGAGGCATAAGAAGTTTGGCATCTGCAACATGGAATAATTCATCAATTGAAGTTGGATACATTGCAAATGCAACCTTGCAGTCTGAGTGAACTCTTCTTTCAAGTTCCTTTAAACCTCTGATACCACCGACAAAATCAATTCTCTTGTCAGTTTTTGGATCATTGATTCCAAGTACAGGTCCTAAAATATTATCCTGCAAAATCGACACATCGAGTCCCTTAATTGGATCATCAGATGTGAATTCTTTTTTGCATTCAAGCAAATACCATTTATCATTAATAAACATTGATACCTGACCTTTTGCCTGTGGCTTAATCTGGGCATCAGATGTATTAATTACATCAAAGACTTCATTAACCTTTTTAACAAAATCATCCTCAGATAATCCGTTTAAATCCTTAACAACCCTGTTATAATCCATAATCATAAGCTGATTGTCAGGGAATAATACTGATAAGAAGAAGTTGAATTCTTCTGTTCCGTCATATCCAGGATTTTCTTCTCTAAGTCTCATTCCAACCTTGTTTGCTGAAGCACATCTGTGATGTCCGTCTGCAATATAGATTGAATCTATCTTAGCGAAAGTATTCTCAATTACTTCAACATCTTTTTCTTCATCAATTATCCAGACTTTGTGAGCTATTCCATCATCAGCAACAAAGTCATAAACGGCCTTTTTAGCCTTATTCTTCGCAATTATCTCATCAACTGTCTCATTATCTCTGTAAGCTAGGAATATAGGACCTGTCTGAGCTTCACAGGTATAAACATGATTAATCCTGTCTACTTCCTTGTCTGCTCTTGTATTCTCGTGCTTCTTAATAATGTTATTGGCATAATCATCAATTGATGCACATGCAACAAGACCTGTCTGTGAACGACCATCCATAATAAGTTCGTAAATATAATAGCAAGCCTTTGAATCGCTGACAAAATCACCGCATTCAATTCTTCTGTTAAGCTCATCTCTTGCCTTCAAATATACTCTTTCATCATATGTATCCACATCATCAGGAAAGAATGTTTCAGCCCTGTCGATTGCAAGGAAAGAATCAGGATTAGCCTTAACAACTTCCTTTGCTTCCTCTCTGTTATATACGTCATATGGAAGGGCTGCAATTCTGTCTGCCATATCCTCCCTTGGTCTGATTGCCTTAAATGGTTTAATAACTGCCATGTTTATCCTCCTAGTTTTTTAAGCTGTCCAAATTGGTAGCTTTTAATTTCTCTATAATTAAATCATACTTGTCTTCATAACACCTTGGAATCGCGAAAGAACAGCTTTTCTTAGGTTTCTTAAACAGATGATTAATATTATTTATATCTCCTGTCATGGTAAATATCTCCAAATAGTGATTGCTTATTGAATAATACAAATCCACCTTGGGATATACCACATCCATTACTTTCCTGGTATAAAAACCAATTCTTGAAAGTTTTATCTCATCATCCTTTATTGTGCCAAATATCTTGGCATATCTTGGTATGTCGGGCATTTTCTCCTTATCAATGATAATGGCAAAAGCACAGACAACACCTTCATTTGTATCCATATTGGCACTTTTAAGTATCTTTTTAGGTATCTTTGCCATAAATGGCTTTGTCTTCTTAAAGGCCGGGAATAAATCTCCATAAAATGGTTTTGCATAAATGTTATAAAAGAAATCAAGCGATCTTGAAGATGTCTTTAATAACAGTATGCAGATTATTATAAATCCAATATTTATACCAATCGACAGCGTCGGGAAGAAAGTTCTGATCAGAAAAAGCCCCGCCACCATAAACATTACAAACATCTCATAAAAAAATGATGTAAAAGGTATAAATGATATATGAAGCTGCAAAGCCTGCATACCCAGCATTGTTTTGGAAACCAGATTTGATATTCCAATTGCAATGGCTGTGGATACTGCAGCATATAATAAAACAAGTATAAATACTACATAAGGAAGTGCCCCACCGGTATAACTTCTAAGCGTATCCTCATGTTTTAAACAAATATAATTAAGTATATATAAGTTATTTATTGAACAGTAAGCCAGGTAAATATAAGTTATTAATCTTCCAAGCTGTACATACAAAATCATGGCAATTTTACGGCTGTTTGACATACAAAGCATAAACTTGCCGATTATATATATACCAATAAAGAGAAAGCTCATAAATGGATTAACGTAAAAGGTTTCAATATTAAATGTCAGGCCCAGATAAGCACTGATATAATATGTAAAACCTGAAAGCATCAGTCCTAAAAAAGGTTCAACAGATATGCAAATAATCTGGGTATATGAGGAAAAGCATGCTAAGAATAATTCATTTAATATGCCAAGTAACTCCAAGCTATTTACTCCTCGTTAGTTTCTTCATTGCTATCTGCTTCTATCATATAATCCACAACTTTCTCGTCATCCAATGCAAAGAAAGCCTTTACTCCGCTTTTGAAATTATCAAATTTCTCTTTTCTTTCGGCTGATTTCTCCGACTTGATTCTGTCTTTTTCGGCCTTTCTTTCATCAAGGAATATCTGATAATCAGTAAATCCTGTGAGTTTAATCAATCTTTCAAGGGCATAATAATATCTGTTACTAAGAACGAAGGAAAATTCCTTTCTTGGATTCTTCTTATCCATATTTCCCGGAACATTCTGATATGAGAATACTTCGAAGAATCTGTGGCCTTTTCTGATATATATTGGATTATCATCATAATCCTTAAGATTATATGTAATCATCTTCTTGCCCCAGAGTTTTGAAACAAGATATATATTATCTTCCATTCCAATCAGATAGAGTCTTACCAGTTTTTTCTTAGGCATTCCAAATAAGGTTGAATACTTATGAATAAATACCGGCACACTAAGTTCTACTTTTTTATCACCAACAAACTGCTTTCTGATTTTGCGAGGGAGTTTAATGGTAAGTTCTACATGAGGATCAAATCCCTTGAATCTTTCAAAAAGCGGCTTTGCATATATTTCCTTGAAATAATAGCAGGCAACATAGCATTTTCTAAATAAGAATAAAGCGATTATAAATATAATCAGATTAAGGGCATATCCAAGGGGTGGGAATATTACATTTATAAGTAAAATGATAATTACAAGTGCGCTCTTTAAGAACTCACAGATAAAAGCACTGCCCGGAATAAATGAAAATACCATCTGAAGTACTTCCATGCCCTCTATAACTGTCTTAATAACCAGATAAACCACAATTGATACAATAGCCATAAATACAGCATAAATAGTCGTAATGGTGGCCATCAGCGGATTAACTGCAGAAACATCACCGGATGCCGCATTAACCGCGCCATTTAAATTAATATCAGTAAGGCCCCAGATATTCATAATTCCAATAACAATTACGAAAGCCAGACCTAAATATTTTTCAAGCTGTCCCAGGGTAATAATTCCAAAAACCTCGGTTCCTTCAAAACATTTCATTAATTTACTTGCAATAAAGAAAACAAGAATAACCACAAGAACTACCGGATTACCTGCAGGTGTGGACATTACATGAAGAGGATTACCAATCAAATTATTGATATTCTCCATTATTCCAAGAAAAAGAAGGGCCGTAAAAGGCTCACAGGATATTCCAACTATTCCGGCATAAGAACCGGCTATTGTTTTAAAAGAAGCTGACGAAAATAATACAGCCAAAGAAAGAATCGTATCTCCTACAGGTACATCTCCCCCACCCTGCGTTGCTTCAGCAGCCAGTGGAAATCCACCAAGAAGCGGTCCTGTAAAAAATCCCAGGAAAACTATAAAACCAAGATATAAAAATATTAATGATTTATGCTTATCATATTCAATTTTGATAATATCTTTCATTTTATTACAGATTCTCCCTTAAAAAAGTGCATTTTTGCACATAAACATACATAATAATTTTACTTTTTTTTAGCCAATAAATCAAGAATAATCACCTTTTTAAGCCATAAAAAAAGCCCAGACTTTAACTGTCTGGGCTTAAGTAATTAAAATAGATGATTATTTAACTTTTCTTACTCTGAATACGCCATCAATTGCTGCAAGCTTGGCAACTACATCATCTGTAATTGGCTCTTCAACATCAAGCATTGTATAAGCATAATCTCCTTTTGACTTATTTGTCATATCAGAGATATTAACGTTTGCATCACCAAAGAGTGCTGTAAACTTAGTAATCATATTAGCGATATTCTTGTGGAAAATAGCAACTCTGCCTGCATTTGTACAAATACCCATATCACATGCAGGATAGTTAACTGAGTTTGTAATATTACCGTTTTCAAGGTAATCTTTCATTTCCTTAACTGCCATCTTAGCACAGTTGTCTTCAGATTCCTCTGTAGAAGCACCAAGGTGAGGAATTACGATACATCCGTCAACGCCTGCTGTTGTAGGATTAGCGAAGTCTGAAACATACTTTCTAACCTTACCAGCCTTAATAGCTTCAACAACTGCCTTCTCATCACAGAGTACGTCACGTGCAAAGTTAAGAATGATAACGCCATCTTTCATCTTAGCGATTGCTTCTGCATTAATCATACCCTTTGTTGAATCAAGTGCAGGAACATGAATTGTAATAAAATCACAATTCTCGAAGATTTCATCAACGCTCTTAACGTGATTTATTCTTCTGCTTAAGTGCCAAGCAGCATTGATTGAAAGATATGGATCATAACCATAAACTTCCATTCCAAGTTCGTTAGCTGCATTAGCAACCTTAACACCGATAGCACCAAGACCGATAACACCTAACTTCTTACCTTCAATTTCTGTACCTGCGAAAGCCTTTTTAGCCTTTTCAGCAGTCTTTCCGATATTCTCATCAGCCTTATTCTCTTTAACCCATTCAATACCACCAACGATATCTCTTGAAGCAAGGAGCATACCAGCTAAAACAAGTTCCTTAACACCATTAGCGTTAGCACCAGGAGTATTGAATACTACAATACCTTTCTCAGCGCACTTGTCTAAAGGAATATTGTTAACACCGGCACCGGCTCTGGCAACACATAATAAGTTATCTGATAACTCAAGTTCATGCATGGAAGCACTTCTTACGAGTACACCATCAGCTTCATCAAAATTATCTGTTGCTGCATAATTAGAATCAAAATTATCAAGACCTACCTTAGCGATAGGATTTAAGCAGTTATACTTAAACATTTTATGCATTCTCCTTCTCGAATTTCTTCATAAATTCAACTAATTTCTCAACACCTTCAATTGGCATTGCATTGTAGATGCTGGCTCTCATACCACCAACTGTTCTGTGACCTTTAAGGTTAACAAAACCAGCCTCTGTAGCTTCTTTGATGAACTTGGCTTCCATCTCATCCTTCTTCTCTTTGTCAGCAATATCGCAAACGAAAGGAACGTTCATTAAAGATCTGTCCTCTTTTACAACAGTACCAACGAAAAGTTTGGACTCATCAAGATAATCATAAAGAATCTTAGCCTTCTTCTCGTTTAACTCTTTCATCTTCTCAAGTCCGCCCATCTTCTTGAGCCACTTGAATACCTTGCCACAGATATAAATTGTATAGCATGGAGGTGTGTTATATAAAGAATCATTATCAGCCTGAGTCTTCCACTTAAGCATGGTTGGTGTTCCAGGAAGGCACTCATCTGTAATTAAATCTTCTCTGATAATAGCGATTACACAACCTGCAGGGCCAACGTTCTTCTGTACACCACCGTAAATAACAGCATACTTGGAAACATCAACTGGCTCTGATAAGAAGCATGATGAAACATCTGCTACTAAATCCTTACCCTTTGTATTAGGTAATGTTTTATACTTTGTTCCGTAAATTGTGTTATTCTCGCAGATATATACATAATCCATATCATCTGTGATAGGAAGATCTGAACAATCTGGAATATATGAGAATGTCTTGTCTGCAGAGGATGCAAGTTCAACAGCCTCACCATAAATTTTAGCTTCAGCAAAAGCCTTCTTAGCCCACTGACCAGTTAAGATATAACCAGCCTTCTTATTCTTCATCATGTTCATAGGAACTTCAGCGAAGAACTGTGAAGCACCACCCTGTAAGAATAATACCTTATAATTATCAGGGATATTCATGAGATCTCTTAAATCCTGTTCTGCTTCTTTGATGATCTTATCGTATACTTTTGAACGATGGCTCATCTCCATAACAGACTGTCCTGAACCCTGATAGTCAAGCATTTCAGCAGCTGCTTCTTTTAATACTTCTTCAGGTAAAACAGCCGGACCTGCAGAAAAGTTATAAACTCGTGACATTTTAAACTTCCTCCTTAGCATCTTAAGATAATCTATAATCTTCACGGATATGTCGACTCCGTAAAATCACACTAAAATTAATTTTACATTTCTAAAGAATAATAGTCAATAACTAAAATAGGGTTTTTGATATTATTTTAACAAAGTAATATTTTTAATAAAACATTACAACCGGTGTTCCAACTTCAACCATGTTATATAATTCTCCTGCCTTGCTCTTAGGCATATTAACACAGCCATGGGAACCGTTGTACTTATATTCATCGCCGCCGAATCTTCTGCGCCATGTAGCATCATGAAGACCGATATTGCCATTTACTGCCATCCAGTAATAAACAAATGAAGCATAACCAGGTCCTCTTAATGTACGATTTCTCTGCATATAGTAGATATAACAGATCTTCGCCGGAGTTCCGGTTCTTCTTGCAATATTTCCGGTAACAACGTCTGTTTCAAGCTTAAGCTTATTATTTTCATAATAATAGAGTTTCTGAGCTGACATATCAACCTCGATATATGTGCCACCAAGGTCGTCATAGCCATCTCCTCTGGCCTGGCATTTATAAGCAGGCTCTCTCTTAACTCCGGTAATATTATGATTATATTTATCAAGGAATTCCTTAGCTTCTAAATCCTCATCAATATCATCACCATAGAGACCACCTTCAAAAGTAATCTCATCACCTCTAGTTGACATGAAGTGTCTGGTAATATTTATTGTTTCATACTGCCTTAAGATTTCCTTGATTCCTTCTTCGGCCTTTTTCTCATCAAGTGAATATTTACCATCTGAATCAGATACAAATTTGCCATCTTCATCAGTCAAAATCCAGTTGGCAATCTGTCCCGGTCCTACAACAACTTCTTCATCTCTTATAAGATAAGTATATGTATAATTCTGGACACGGTTGATCTTGTCATAAATGGCTACATTATTTCTCATTTCAGTACTTACAATGAGACTTTTATAATATGTATCCTTATCAAGTTCAATAGTATCTTCTAAGTTGTAAACACCTTCAATGATTCTTTCATTTACCAGATCCTTGCAAATCAGATCCTGAGTATGGTCTTCAATGACATAACCCTTATCAGCTGTTTTGACAATTTCAATGGTATTATGAATATCATAGACATCACCTGAATAAATCAGGCATTTATCTACATTTGAAAGAAGTTTTTCCTCATCAAAAGATACAACAGGCTCAACCTTGTAATTTTGCTGATTAAAATAATAAATCGGCCATTTAAAAGGGTCCTGAGAAGCCATAATCTTGTTAAGACTTTCAAGATAATCAACACTTAAATCAATATCAGTAGTTGGAACCTTATAGGTTTTGCCATCAGGATCAACAATTTTAAGCTGCTTTAAATCAACCTTCTTCAAAAGAATGTCATTGACAGTCTCGGCATCATACCCGGTTACATTCATACCATTAATATAAGTATTAAGTCCGTAACCGAAATTATCTGCAAATTTATATGCATATCCTACATATACTCCACCTACAGCCGTAAGCATCAGCAATAATAAAGTTAGTACAATAATTAATTTCTTTTTCATATCAAAAATTACTTATTCTCATTTTTCTCAACTGATTCAATTGCTGACTTACGCATAGGAATTCTGCAGTTCTTGTTAGAACCGAATTCAACGATAACATCTTCCTCTGTAATATCAATTAATACGCCATAGAATCCGCTGGTTGTAACAACAACATCACCAACTTCCATTGATTCCATTACGGCATTTCTTCTCTTCTGTTCTTTTTTTGTTGGAGCAAAGAAGAAAAAATAACCCAAAACAAGGAAAAATGCAACATATACAATCATTAACGTTATGTTCATTCCACCGCCGGTCTGCTGCGTAGCCTCTAAAATCATTAACATATTTTTAACCTCCTATAATTAATCAGACTGACTCATAGTCTGAATTTTGTTTCTCTTATATTCTGAATAATTGCCATTTTCAATGGCTTCTCTGATTTCCGCCATCATATTATTGTAAAAGTAAAGATTATGCATTACGCAAAGTCTCATACCCAGCATTTCCTTGGCTTTAAGCAGATGCCTTATATAAGCCCTTGAATACCTCTGACAGGTTGGGCATTTACATCCTTCTTCTATGGGAGACATATCATTTTCATGAATTGCATTAAGCAGATTAATCTTACCCTTATTAGTATAAAGATGAGCATGCCTTGCATTTCTTGACGGATAAACACAGTCAAAGAAATCCACACCTCTGTCCACTGCTTCAAGTATATTTTCAGGAGTACCGACACCCATAAGATAAACCGGTTTATTTGCCGGCAGATAAGGAATGGTATTCTCTAAAACATCATACATTTCTTCATGGGACTCGCCAACTGCAAGTCCACCCAAGGCATAGCCCGGTAAATCCAGCTCAGAAATTCTCTTGGCATGTTCTATTCTTATGTCATTATAGACAGCACCCTGATTAATACCGAATAATAACTGATTCTTATTAATGGTATCTTCACGGGAATTGAGTTCGGTTATTCTATCCTTGCATCTTACAAGCCATCTTGTGGTTCTGTCTACGGAATCCTGAACATATTTATAATCAGCCTTGCTGTTTGGGCATTCATCAAATGCCATGGCGATGGTTGACCCAAGATTGCTTTGTATCTGCATGCTTTCTTCTGGTCCCATAAATATCTTACGGCCATCAACATGAGAGTTAAAATACACGCCTTCTTCTTTTATCTTCCTGAGTGATGAAAGAGAAAAAACCTGAAACCCGCCGGAATCAGTAAGTATCGGCTTATCCCAGACCATAAACTTATGAAGGCCGCCAAGACTTTTAATAAGTTCATCACCCGGTCTTACATGAAGATGATAGGTATTGGAAAGCTGAACCTGAGTTCCGATTTTTTCAAGATCTTCAGTGCCTACAGCTCCTTTAATGGCTCCAACTGTTCCCACATTCATGAATACCGGAGTCTGTATATCGCCATGAACTGTATGAAAGACACCTCTTTTGGCTCTTCCTTCTTTTTTTAATATATCAAAAGTGCCCTGCATAAAACCTCTTATCTTAATCTGTAAAAAATAATACAGTTAGGTTTCTCGATTTTGATTTCCTTTGCACACATTGAAATTACATGTTTATCAGTATCCACAGCAAAGAATGTCATGGTATCTGATTCATGATTTAAGGAAACAAGATGTTTATTATCAGGGAAAAGTGATGCATCCTTAGGATATGAACCACTTATAGGAAGGCACAGATTCTTGGTAAGTGTACCTTCTTCCTTATTTATATCGTAGATAATAACGCTGTTATCGCCTGCATTGGTGCTTAATAAATAATTACCGTCAAATGAAATCTTAAGTGCTCTTGATGCACATCTTTCTGTGTGATAATCATTTAATGTTGAAATAGTCTGGATTCTCTCGAACTCAGGATATTTCTCGCCTGCCTTATATGAGTAAACATCAATTGTATTGCTCATTTCATTAACTATGTAGAAAAATCTGCCATCCTTGGAGAAAAGTATATGTCTTGGAGCAGAATTCTGATCACATCTGATAATATCAATTTCCTTTAATTTACCGGTTTCGGAATTAAGTTCATATACATTAACATGGTCCATTCCGATGTCAGCTACGAATAAGTACTTATTGTCCCTGGACATCTTAACGCAGTTAACATGTGGCTGGAAACTTCTGTCTACTACCTCTCCCATACCTCTTAAGTATATTTCGTCTGTAATGCCTTCAACTCTGCCTTCGTTGTCGAGTTTGAGGGCGGTGATTTTGCCATCGTGATATCCTGCAACAAATAAGAATTTATCTTCATAATCTGTTGAAAGATAGCAGCCTCTCATACCATTAATTGAACACATGTTAAGAGTTTCAAGGTCGCCGTCCGGCATGATCTTATAGCTCTCAACGCCAAAGTCTGTAATGGCATAAAGATATTTGTCATTATGAGAACAGGTCATATAGGAAGAATTGGTTATCTCCTTGCTTGTTCTAAAAGACAGGGTTCCCTTTTCAAGATCCACATCATAAACAGAGATACCATGTTTGTCTTTCATTGTATAAGTTGAAACATATGCTACATATTTTTCTGACATAGGTTTTTCCTCTTATTAAAAAGTAGTTTTTGACAATCAAAGTTACTATATCACATATTTATATAATATTACAAGTGTGAAGGATGTTGGAAAATTCTAAATAAAATCTACTTTTATTTATACAAATCTATTGATTTTTTTTACATTAATAAATATACTTAAATAGTTTTGTAAGATGCGTTAGTTTAAATCGCAAAAGTTAGGAGCGTGATATTACATAATCCTGGTTGTTTAAGAAAGGTAATAAAGAATTGGGAAACAAATTAATTACATTAGAAAATATCTCTAAATCCTACGGCAGTAATACTGTTCTGGATGAATTAAATTTATATATTAACGAGAATGAATTCCTTACTTTGTTAGGTCCAAGTGGTTGTGGCAAAACTACAACTCTTAGAATTATTGGCGGATTTGAAACCCCTGACACTGGTAAGGTTATTTTTGACGGTAAAGATATTACATCTTTGGCGCCAAATAAAAGACAGGTTAATACTGTTTTCCAGAAATATGCTCTTTTTACTCATATGACAATTGCGGAGAATATCGCATTTGGTCTTAAAATAAAGAAGAAATCCAAAGCATATATTGATGATAAGATTAAATATGCCCTTAAACTGGTTAACCTGGAGGATTTTGCCAACAGAATGCCTGATTCTCTCTCCGGCGGCCAGCAGCAGCGTATTGCCATTGCAAGAGCCATTGTTAACGAGCCTAAAGTTTTATTACTTGATGAGCCACTTGGTGCTTTGGACCTTAAACTTCGTCAGGATATGCAATATGAGCTTATCAGACTTAAAAACGAACTTGGAATTACCTTTATATATGTAACACATGATCAGGAAGAAGCTCTTACCATGTCTGATACTATCGTGGTTATGAACCAGGGTTATATTCAGCAGATTGGTACACCTGAGAATATATATAATGAACCGGAAAATGCTTTCGTGGCGGATTTTATCGGCGACAGCAATATTATAAGCGGCACCATGATTCATGATGAACTGGTTGAAATTCTTAATGTTAAATGGGCCTGTGTTGATAAGGGCTTTGGAATTAATAAGCCTGTCGACGTTGTAATCAGACCTGAAGATGTTGAGCTTGTTAAGGAAGACGAAGGAACAATCAAAGGTATTGTTACCAACATTATCTTTAAGGGCGTTCATTATGAAATGGAAGTTATGGCCAACGGTTTTGAATGGCTGGTTCATTCTACTTCCCTCTTCCCGGTTGGTACTAAAGTAGGAATCAAGGTTGATCCTTTCAATATACAGATTATGAACAAACCTGAAAGTGAGGACGAGGAGGCCATAGGCGTTGAAGAATAAGTACATTAAATTCCTTTCGGCGCCATACATTATCTGGGCTTTAATATTCATAATTGTTCCACTTTTAATGGTATTTTATTATGGATTTACAGATAAAAGCGGTGCTTTTACCATAAGTAATATAACAGCTATTGCAACCCATGAGCATTCAAAAGCTTTATGGCTTGCTCTCTATTTGTCTTTAATCAGTACAGCAATCTGCATTCTTCTTGCATATCCACTTGCTATGATACTCTCTCACATTGGTGAAAATGCGGGAGCTAACAAAGATAAATACATGGTTTTCATTTTTATTCTTCCTATGTGGATGAATTTCTTATTAAGAACCATTGCATGGCAGACACTCTTAGAGAATGATGGTGTTATTAATTCTTTCCTTAATTTACTGCACCTTCCTGCCCTTAGAATAATCAATACTCCGGCAGCCATTGTATTTGGTATGGTTTATAACTTCCTTCCATTTATGGTACTGCCGCTTGTTAATGCACTTAATAAAATAGATATAAATGTAATTAATGCTGCAAGAGATCTTGGCGCTAATTCGGTTCAGACTTTCCTTAGAATTATTCTTCCGCTTTCTGTACCGGGACTTATCAGTGGTATTACAATGGTATTTATTCCATCACTTACCACTTTCATTGTCAGCGACTTACTTGGCGGCAGCAAGATTTTACTTATTGGTAATGTCATTGAACAGGAATTTACACAGTATTCCAACTGGAACTTAGGCAGCGGTCTTTCCATTGTTTTAATGATATTCATCATAGTAAGTATTGTGCTTTCAACCATATTTGATAAAGATATGGAGGGAACTGCCATATGATGAAGTTTATTAAGAAGTTTTATCTTGTAATAATATTTATATTCCTTTATGCTCCTATGGTGACTTTGATTGTATTTTCCTTTAATAATACCAAGTCCAGAGCTAAATGGGGCGGATTTACATTTAAATGGTACGCGGGGCTTTTTAATGACAGTTCAATAATTCAGGCATTAATTAATACCTTAACCATTGCTCTTTTATCAAGCCTTATTGCCACTTTAATCGGCACTATCGCTGCCCTTGCAATGAATAATATGAAAAAACTCAGCAAGAATATATTAATGGGTGTAACCAACATTCCGATGCTTAATGCAGAAATCGTAACAGGTATATCCTTAATGCTTTTATTTATTTTCTTTAAATACAGATTCGGATATGTTACTATATTACTTGCGCATATTACTTTTAACATACCTTATGTTATATTAAGTGTGGCTCCAAGGCTTAAAACACTTAATCCTAACATATATGAAGCTGCCCTTGATTTAGGTGCAAATCCATTTAAGGCATTCTTTAAAGTCGTATTCCCTGACATTATGCCGGGTATACTTTCAGGATTTTTAATGTGCTTTACAATGTCAATCGATGATTTTATCATCACTCACTTTACCAAGGGTGCCGGTGTAGATACTCTCTCCACCAAGATTTATGCACAGGTCAAAAAAGGCATTGACCCAAAAATGTATGCCTTATCTACTCTTATATTTGTGACTGTTTTAGTATTGCTTATACTTGTTAATTACACACCAAATAAAGAGAAACCAAGGAAACTTAAAGGAGAAAAAGCAAAATGAAGAAATTAATGATTTGTGTTTTGGGACTTACCTGTTTATTTGCTTTGGCAGGATGTTCAAAGTCTTACGCCAATGGCGAAGTTTATGTGTACAACTGGGGAGAATATTGCGATCCTGCTACACTCGAAATGTTTGAGGAAGAATATGATATCAAAGTTATATATGATGAATATGAAACAAATGAAATCATGTTCCCAAAGGTTGAAGCAGGCGCTGTTAAATATGATGTAGTCTGCCCTTCAGACTATATGATCTGCAAAATGATCGAGCACGATTTATTACAGGAAATCAACTTTGACAACATTCCTAATTCTACTAATATTGGCGACCAGTATTATGAAATGTCCGAGGAATTTGATCCGGGTAATAAGTATTCCGTACCTTACTGCTGGGGAACAGTTGGTATTCTTTATAACAAGACCATGATTGACCCTGAAGATACAGTTGATTCATGGAGCATTCTCTGGGATGAGAAATATTCCAACAGCATTCTTATGCAGGATTCTGTAAGAGATGCATTTATGGTTTCATTAAAGCTTAACGGTTATTCAATGAATACCTTAAATGATGATGAATTAGAGGTTGCAAAGGATTCACTTATTGAGCAAAAGCCACTCGTTCAGGCATATGTTATTGACCAGGTTAGAGATAAAATGATTGGTAACGAAGCTGCCCTTGGTGTTATCTACTCAGGTGAAGCCATCTATACACAAAGAGAGAATCCTGACCTTGAATATGTTATTCCTAAGGAAGGTACAAATGTATGGATTGATTCATGGGTAATTCTTAAAGATGCTGAGAATGTTGAAAATGCAGAGAAATTCATCGATTTCATGTGCAGACCTGACATTGCATTAATGAACTTTGAATATATTACCTACTCTACTCCTAATGATGCAGCCAAGGAATTAATCGAGGATGAGGAAATCAGAAATTCAGAAATCGCATTCCCTGATTTATCTCAGTATAACGACCTTGAAACCTATATCTATCTTGGTGATGAAGGTGATGAGAAATATTCAGAACTCTGGAAGAAAGTTAAATCAGAGTAATTTGATATAAAAATACTAAAAATTATGCCTGTCCATTTGGACAGGCTTTTTTATCTTGTTTGCCAGCTTTTCCGTACGGCACATGGCGTGTGGCATGTGACAGAGCTGCGTGTGCGTGCGGCGTGTGGGCGTGTGGCGCCACGTGTGGCAATGTGGCCGGCATTAGGCGACGGCGCCCAGCCGGCAAGCAAGGCGTAAAAAAAGAGCCCGACATAATCGGGCTCAATATTTTTATACTAAGGTCTTACCGGGAAGCCAACCTTCTTCTGCACTTTGCGAAGAGTCTTGGTTGAATAATACTGAGCTTTCTCAGCATTCTCTTTAATAATACCATCAATATATTCTTTATCCTTGCTAAGTTCATTAAAACGCTCATTAAGAGGCTTTAACAAATCAGCAACTGTTTCACCAACAGCAAGTTTGAAATCGCCATATCCCTTGCCATCAAACTCTTTCTCAACCTCTTCCACACTCTTACCTGTACATGCAGAATAAATATCAATAAGATTTGAAATACCAGGCTGTTCTTCAGAATGTTTTACAACGCCGGCTGAATCTGTAACGGCTCTTTTGAACTTTCTTATAATTGTATCTGTATCATCTGTTAAATAGATGCTGGCATTAGGATTCTCATCTGATTTACTCATCTTCTTACTTGGATCCTGAAGACTCATTATCTTCGCTCCCGCCTTTCCTAAATAAGGTTCAGGAACTGTGAATACATCGCCATAAATACTATTAAATCTCTGAGCAATATCTCTTGTTAATTCAAGATGCTGAAGCTGATCCTTACCTACCGGAACCACATCAGCCTGATAAAGAAGAATATCTGCCGCCATAAGTACAGGATATGTAAATAAACCTGCATTGATATTATCAGCATGCTTGGCTGACTTATCCTTAAACTGTGTCATTCTGTTAAGCTCACCCATATATGTGAAGCAGTTAAGAATCCATGCAAGTTCTGCATGTCCCGAAACATGAGACTGATAATAAAGGCAATTCTTCTTTGGATCAAGTCCTGCTGCAATATATAAAGTAAGCAGGTTTCTTGCCTTTGTTCTTAATTCTGCAGGGTCCTGGCGAACTGTAATTGAATGTAAATCAACTACAGAATAAAAACATTCATATTCATCTGCCAGATTAACCCAGTTTTGCAGAGCTCCCAAATAGTTGCCAAGTGTAAGGCTTCCTGTGGCCTGCATGCCACTAAATAATACTTTCTTATCACCAATCATTATTATATAATCCCTTTCTCTTTATATTTACATAGGCACAAAAGCTGTAAAAATCGCCACCGAGCGGCCTTTTAATATATAAACTTCAGAGCCTGCCCTGTCGTCGGTCTTTTTAACCTCTCCCGTTCCCATCACAAAATTCCATTTATTTTTGGATGGCAACTTAGGAAGGGCAAAATCCATGTCGTCCCAGTACATGTTATAGGCAATATATGTTAAATTAACACCCTTCTTACCGGCAAAAGCCTTCTCAGTATACATTATTGCCACATGTCTGTTGTAATTATTTAAATCTGCTCTCCAGGCATCCTGTCCATGATAGGATAAATCCGGGAATCCAACAGAATCCACATCAAGCATTGTAAGCTCATTATCTTTATGGAATATAGGATTACTCTTTCTGTATTTAATTAGTTCTTTTACATACTCAAGCACTTCCATATTAGTTTTATTCATATTCCATTTTACATGAGTAATGTCATTGTCCTGGCAGTATGGATTATTGTTACCATTCTGGGTATTCATCAGTTCATCCCCTGCTGTAATCAAAGGAACTCCCTGTGATAAAAGCACAAATGAAAATGCATTTTTAATCATTCTCTTACGAAGTGCATTAACCAAAGGCTTTTTGGTCTTACCTTCAACACCGCAGTTCCAGCTGTAATTATAATCTGAACCGTCGTTATTCTTCTCGCCATTATCTTCATTATGCTTCTTATCGTAAGACACCAGGTCATTAAGAGTAAAACCATAATAGTTGGTAATGAAATTAACATTTCCAACATATCCATTCTTACGTCTGTTAAGCTCTAAGAAGGTTTGAAGCATATCTTCATCACCTTTAAGATAGCGCCTTGTCTTATACATAAATTCATCAGAATATATACACATATTCTTGAATTTAGGTTTATCTTTATTTCCATACATTTCCTCATAAGGAACATAATCATACATAATCTTGGTATGAGAAAATAATGGATTTAAACCAAGTATTGGAAGCGGTATATTATTACCTTTAAGATGGAAACCATCAATGTGATAACTGTATACAAAATGATACATTACCTCACCAATAATGGTTCTTGAAACTTTATCCGGGAAATATAACTGCATAATAACTTCAATTCCATTCTTATGAAGTTCAAGTACAGTTTCCCTGAGTTCCCTGCAAGGATCATCAGAATATGCATATGAAGCCTTAGGGGCAAAATAATAGCCTTCCTTAAATCCCCAGTAATTAAGTCTTTTCTTTGTAAAATCAATATTCTTGGCGCCAGAATTAATATAGGCATCTCTGTCAGCACTGACTTCCACCTCTTCAAATTCATAACAAGGCATAAGTTCAATGGCATTTATACCCAAATCCACAAGATAAGGAATCTTTTCCTGAATACCTTTAAATGTACCCTTCGCCTTAACCTTGGATGATGGATGCGCCGTAAATCCTCTTACATGAAGAAGATAAATTATCATGTCATTATATGGTAAATTCAGTTTTTTATCTGAAGACCAGTCAAAAATCTCATCATCAAAACCACCGGACAAATTCTTCTTATAATCCGTTATGCCATATACTTCATTACCCAGTATCTTTGTTGCAAATGGATCAACAAATTCCTTATTACCCCTGTAATAAGTATAAGAATATTTCTTAAAATCAATATCCTTAATAAGCATTGATACCACATCACCAACTCTGTTACCTTTATCAAAAGAGATTTTGGTTTTCTTACCGGTATCAAGGTCCGTAAGAATAATACCCATCTCAAGATTGGTGTCATTTATTGCCGCAATATGAACATCGTTTCCAACAACTTCTGTTCCTAACGGATATGGTTTTGAACCCTGTACCTTAAAATTATCCATATAACTCCTTAAAACCCCTAATTTTCAAACAAAAAAGCAAATTTATTATATCATAAAAGAGCTTATTATTCAATCAATCAGTAAAATCTCCGCTTATTCTTGCTTTTTATCAGTCCACTTGATACAATAATCATAAATAATTTCCTATTAAGGAGGTCTGAAATGGCTAAAAATGACGAAAATATGAATCCTGAAGATACTGATATCACTGTAGAGCTTGAATTAGATGATGGCAGCAAAGTTAATTGTGCCATTATTACTATTCTTACCGTAGATGGACAGGATTATATCTGCCTTCTTCCTATGGTTGATGAAGATGATGAAAACTACGGCGAAGTATGGTTCTATGAGTATCATGAAGATGGTGACGATGAAGATTCCGATCCGGACCTTGCATATATCGAAGATGACGAAGTATACGAGAAAGTTGCTGATGCCTTCGACGAATTTCTTGATGGTCAGGAGTTTGATGAAATCATCGAATCCGAGGAATAATCACTTCCCCATCTCTTTAATAAACATAGACGGATTAGTATAGTCATGTAATATATACAGATTATCTTTTGCTCTTGTTACGGCTACATAGAAGATACGCCTTTCTTCCGAAAGGTTGTCTTCGATGTGGCCGTTTATTTTTGGAACTCTTCCACTTTCAATATCAGGCAGAATCACAACCTTGAATTCAAGCCCCTTGGATGCATGCATTGTCATTATATTTATTCCGTCATCATTACCTCTTTTTTCAACATCATAATTATTAAGCACATATATTAAATCTTCCAGTTCTTCATATTCTTTTGAAATATCAAGTAAATCCTCTATTAATCTTAAATTCTCACTGTAATTATCAATAACCTTAAGATTATCCTTAAGATATGCTTTATAACCTATAACTGTAAGAATATAAATAATTCCTTCATACAGGCTTAGATTTCTTAATTTTTCAATATCTTTTTTAAGTCTGCACATAGCATCATAAAGATACTTTGTTTTTCTTGCCCTGTATATAAGTTCATCAATATCAGGTTTATTGGATGTAATATCTTTAAGTGGCATAAATCTTACCGGTTTATTGAGTATTCTGAGCCAGTCTTCCTTATCATCCATATCGCGGCTGATTCGTAAATATCCAAGTATATCCTTAATTACTTCCCTGTCTGTCATTGATATTTTCTTTTCTTTGATATTAAGTGGAACACGCTCTTTAACGAGTTTTCTCATTATTCCAGGATTAAAAGTATTGGTCCTGAATAATATTGCAATATCCTTATATTCCATACCTTCATTTATCTTTTCATTTATGATATCAAAAACAGCCTGTGATTCATCGCTGTTCATCTTATAAGGAATCACTTTAACAAGGCCTTTATCTTCCGATAAAGCCACAGATTCTTTATCAAACCTGTTTATATTATGCTTTATAAGAGAATTGGCTCTTTTAACAATGCTCTCCTTACATCTGTGATTATTAGTCATCATAAATACTTTTGCTTTAGGGAAATCTTTTGTAAATTCAAACATATATCTTGGATCAGAGCCCCTGAATGAATATATGGCCTGATCTTCATCTCCCACTGCAAATACATTGGAATTACCAAAAAGCCTGACCACTGTATCATACTGAATATAATTAATATCCTGAAACTCATCAATTAAGATATATTCATATAAAGACTTAATCATAACTTTAAAATCATCGTCAAAAGCCTTATTATGACAAATCCTTAGAATATCATCATAATCCACGTAATTTAAAGCTTCACATCTTTTATGATAATCTGTGAACACAGTTTTAAAGCCCTCTCTTAACGTAGGGGAAAAATATTCATTTATATTAATTCCTGAATTGATTACTACTGAAAATTCCCGAAGAATTTCAGTAAGAAAAAGATTATTTAGATTATTGATTTTGCGATTTATTAGAACCTGTTTTAGAATTTTATACTTGTCATTAACAGATATGAAATTCAAATCCCGAATACCCGATAGTTTAATAAAATTATAGAATATGGAATGAAATGTACCAAAAACCACATCTCCATATTCCGAGCCAGTTAGTGTATGAAATCTGTTTTTAATCTCCAGAGCTGAAGCCCTTGTATAAGATATCACCACAATGGATGCCGGATTAATATTTAATTGTTCTATCAGATATCTTATCTTATGTATTAATACATAAGTCTTACCACTGCCGGGACCTGCCGAAACAATTGCAGGTCCCTCATGGTATTTAATTATTTCTTCACTAGTGGCTGATATACCCTTAAGAGAGTTTGATGACAGCTGCTTTAAGCCTGTCAATTGACTCTCCCTTACCTAAGAGTTCCAGCATCTCTGTTGCACCGCAAGGTGTCATCTGTTTGCCTGACAAAGCTGTACGAACCGGCCATAAAACCATACCGTTCTTATATTCATGCTCTGTGGCAAAATTAACCAGTAATTCATATAATGCATCATTGGTATAATTATCAAATTCTTCCAGTACAGGAATTATCTCTTTAAGAATCTTAAGTGATATTTCCTCATTGGTCTTCATCTTCTTATGCACATACATTGAATTATCATATTCAGGTACTGCATCAAAGAAATCAATTAATCCCGGAATATCTGGGAATATTTCAATTCTTGATTTGGTCATTTCAAGAAGCTTGTCCACATTTATATCCCTGTGAACAGTCTCTTTGATATAAGGCATTGCAAACTTGGCATACTCTTCCATATCCATAGCCTTTATATATTCGCCATTCATCCATTTTAACTTGGTATAATCGAATACTGCAGGCGACTTGGACATATGTTTGTAATCAAAGACTTTAATTAATTCTTCCAAAGAGAAAATCTCTCTGTTATCTGTTGGTGACCATCCAAGAAGAGCCACGAAATTGATAATAGCATCACTTAAGAAGCCCTGTTCAAGCAAATCCTCATATGATGAATGTCCGCATCTTTTGGATAATTTTGCATGATTCTCATCAGTAATCAAAGGACAGTGAACATATACAGGAACTTCCCATCCGAAAGCATCATATAATCTGTTATATTTAGGTGATGATGATAAATATTCATTACCTCTTACAACATGTGTAATGCCCATAAGATGATCATCTACAACATTGGCAAAATTATATGTAGGATAACCATCAGACTTAATCAGAATCATATCATCAAGTTCAGAATTATCTACTGTAATATCACCATAGATTTCATCATGGAAAGTTGTTGTTCCGGTTGTCGGATTATTCTGTCTTATAACATAAGGCTTGCCTTCAGCAAGATTCTTCTCAATCTCTTCCTTTGATAAATGTAAGCAGTGTTTGTCATATACGCACATTTCCTTACCATCAATCACAGTCTTAAGAGATTCAAGTCTCTCCTTATCGCAGAAGCAGTAATAAGCCTCACCTTTTTCGATAAGCTTCTTTGCATATTCAAGATATATGCCGCTCTTTTGTCTGTCGCTCTGAACATAAGGACCAACGCCCTTATCTTTATCCGGACCTTCATCATGAATAAGTCCTGTTTTTTCCAGGGTTCTGTAAATTATATCTACAGCGCCTTCAACATAACGCTCCTGATCTGTATCCTCAATTCTAAGGATAAAATCCCCGCCCTCATGCTTGGCAATTAAATATGCATATAAAGCAGTTCTTAAATTACCAACATGCATACGGCCTGTTGGAGATGGAGCAAATCTAGTTCTAATCTTAGTCATTAATGTCTCCTTAATTATTTTTTACGTCTTGATACTGCAACAACAATACCTGCAATTATGAAGCCTGCCGGTAAAATAAGCAGACAGATTGCTGCATAAATACCAATCATACCATAATCAACCGTAATCGGATCATATGACATGCTCTTGGCAGGAATCATTGATTTAAGTTCTACATCAGTAAATGTAAGAATTGTATCAGTAACAAGCTTTGCATTGGCACCACTAACCATGGTATCCAGACTTTCATTTAAGAATTCCGGTGTACCGATAAGTAATGCTTCTGCTTCATTTTCACCATCAATATACTTACTTGCATATGCAGCTGTAATGAATGGTCCGGCTTCATCACCGTCTTCATATTCAAGCGAAGTGCCCTGTGAAAGAACCTTACAGTATGAATCACCGGTCGATACATAGAGAGCCTCTACGTAAATATCATCCGGAATATCCGCTCTTGTTTCCATACCTCTGGTCTGGGCAAAGAAGTTAAACATCTTTGTATTATAAAGGTCTGCTGTAACCGGGTTGTAAATTGGATCAAGCAATAAGAAGTATGGATAATCACCATACATATAATATGAGTTGGATTCAATTACAGTTCCTTCAGTTAAAACAACACCAAATTCTTCCATAAATGCATCATAATTAGGTGTATTATCAACATCCATTGATGCAAGTAATATTAATTTACCACCCTTATCCCTGTAGTTCTGAAGAGCCTGGATTTCTTCAGGATTAAGGTCATTGGCAGGTCCGTTTACAATAACTACTGAAGCATCCTCAGGAATATCTTTCTCTTTCATAATTGAAAGTTCATCTACTGTAAAACCACCTTTACCAATGGTCTCAATAAATGTATATGGAACTTCTCTCTCACCATGACCTACAAGATAATAAATATGCTCATCAACATCTGAAATGAGTGAAGAAATTGCAGATGTAATCTGACCTTCAATATCTATTGAAACATCATTAACAGCATACTGACCTGTAGTATAATCAATGCCGTAATCGTAAACATATAATTTATCTGCTGAAACTACCCTGTACTTATCTATAACCTCTTTACCGCTTTCATCAGTGGTTTTTGTACAGACAAGCAATCCGCCATAATCAAGTACTTCAGCATAATCATTAAAGAAATTAGGATTATCTTTATTATCAATAAACTCTACCTTGATCTTATCGCTGTATTTACGATAATTGTTAAGATATTTACTTTCAAAATCATCGATATCCTTCTCAGAACCACTTACATAAATTGTAATATCCTTATCAAGTGTATCGAGTACGCTCTTTGTATCATCTGTAAGTGCTACCAGTTCCTTATCAGTAAAATCATATTCAACATATTTATCATCAGCGAAATTAACTGCAACATTAATGCCAACGAAAGCAGCAATTAAAATGAAGATGACGGCGATTTTGGATATGAATTTCTTCTTACCAACTGATTTAATTACAAAGCCGTTCTTTCCAAAAGCAACGCCTGACATAATAAGGAACAATGCAATAATTGAGATGATATATACAATATCCTTAAGATTAAGTCCGCAAAGTGGAGTTAAGTTGATATCATAAGATACACCAAATAACATATTAAATGGTGATGTGATATCAATATATCTCATGATGGCATAAATCCATGAATCCTCACCAAAGAGATACAGAGTAAATGTAGGCAAAAGATACATAATAAATAAAACGCCATATGTAAGAATTGCAGCTACAAACTGATGCTCTGTTAAGGATGATAAGAACATACCAATTGATACGCAGACGCATCCAAATAAGAAGAATCCAAGCAGTGAAAGAACGGTTTCAACCATTGGAACCGGTCCGAATATTGTCATAACAAGAGCGCCCATAACAAGTATCATGGCACTGATTAAAAGTATTGTGGCAAGAGCAAAGAACTTACCTAAAACAACACTTGTAATACTGATAGGCGACGAAATTAAAAGTCTGTCCGTTCCGGCCTTCTTCTCTTCTGCGAAGGTACGCATTGTAAGCACCGGCAAAATAAGCAGCAGAATTATCATTAAAGCTGAAACTGTATATGACAAATATGGATTTGAATAAAACAGATTGTATAATACAAAATAAAGTCCTGCAAAGAATGTAAATATTGCAAGGAATAACCATCCAAAGAAGGATTTAAAATAAGTTTTAATCTCTTTAAAATAGATAGCAAGCATTATTCTTCATCCTCCTTTCCTTCTTCATCAGAAGATTCATCAGAATCATCAGACTCCTCAGTCTCATCATCATCTTCATCATCTTCATCATCTTCCTTCTTAGCCAGAGCCTCTTCCATAAGACGTCTTTCTTCCTCTTCGAGTTCTTCGTTGAAATCTTTCATGATTTCAAGATAACTGTCTTCAAGAGATGTCTTACTTACGCTAAGTTCAAGGATAAGGATTCTTGCATCAGATAAAGCAAAGGATAATTCTTCCCTGACATCCTCTCCCTCTTTTGATTCAACGTTGAATTTAACGCCTGATGCATTTTCTTCGATGAATTTGTAATTTTCAATTTTATCGATCTTTGATAATACTTTTTCCACAGCATCTTTTGATCCCTTTGCTGTAAAGTCAAAGGTAACACCCTTACGCTTGGAATTAATAATATTATCTGTTGTATCAGAAGCAACAACTCTTCCGTGAGAAATAACAAGACATTCATCACAGATAGCCGCAATCTCTGAAAGAATATGAGAACTGATAATAACAGTATGCTCTTCTTTCAAAGACTTAATTAAGTTTCTGATTTCAATTATCTGTTCCGGATCAAGACCAACCGTTGGCTCATCAAGAATGATAATATCAGGATTACCTATTAAGGCTCCCGCTATACCAACTCTTTGTCTGTAACCTTTGGAAAGATGCTTAATTAATTTATACTGTACCTCCTGAAGTCCTGTTTTAACCAGAATATCGGCAATGGACTCATTTTTGGTATGTTTATCTATTTTTTTAAGACTACCTACAAAATTAAGGTATTCTGTTACATCCATATCCTGATAAAGTGGAGGAATTTCCGGAAGATAGCCAATACACTTCTTGGCTTCCTTTGATTCCACACCCATAATATGACCATTAATTGTAATTACACCTTCTGTTGGTGTAAGTAAACCGGTAATGGTATTCATAATTGTGGATTTACCTGCACCATTAGGTCCAAGCAATCCGTAAATATGGCCATCTTCTACAGTAAAAGATACATCTGTAACTGCAGGATTCTTGCCATAATACTTTGTTAAGTGTTCAACCTGTATCATTTTTTCAGCCTTTCTTATCGGATAATAATTATCCGAACATGAAATCTTTTATCCCACACAATACTTGCCACCGCATAAAGCGATGGCAAGTATGTAATGGTATTTTATAAATCAATAATTATTCAGCATCAGCTGTGCTTTCTGAATCATCAAAATGCTTTTCAACAAGTTTTGTAATAAATGGAACCTTGCAAACTTTACCCTTAAGTGAACCAAATACAAAGATAACAGTAAAGATAAAGTAAAGAAGATGTAATACATTATTACAGAATCTGATAACATCAAATGTTGAAAGCCAGTCAGCAAATCCATAGAAGAATTCACTTACGCTGAAAGCTTTGAATGTATTGAACATTCCGCCGAAGTAATAAATAACATCATAAATTACATCAGAAAACTGTGATAAGATACCTGTAACAACTGTAAATAATGCGCTAAATACAATTGCCTGAGTTGCATTAACTCTAAGATCCTTATTCTGTGAGTAGATTAATACTACTGCAAAAAGAATTGCACATGCTGTAAAGTTATAATAACCTGCAAAATAGCAAAGCATGCTGAGCAAAGCAACTGAAATACCTAATTTTGAACATTTTTGCATAACTGCACCTCCTAATTAAAATACAACTTAATTATAACGACTTTTATATTTTTTACAACCTTTTTAAGGTTAATTAACACCTGTGGCACCGAAGCCGCCCCTGCTGTTATCATCAAGGCATTTAACCTCTTCAAATATCAGTTTTGGCTGATTCTTCATTATTCTGAACTGACATATTCTGTCATTAACATGAATATCCGTATCTCTCATTGCAAGAGCCGGAAAAAACCATTCATCCTCATCTCCTGAATAAGAGCCATCAATTACACCCATATGATTGGTCTGTATGATACCAAAATTCTTAAAAGTAGAACTTCTTGGTACCACATGAGCTTCATATCCATCCGGAAGTTTCATTCCAACTCCAAGCGGAATCAATGCCCATTCACCTTTATTTAAATGAATATCTTTGGCTGCTCTTAAATCAACCCAGTCTGATACGCCGCCAATATAATCAATTTTCTGTATCTCATCGCTGAAATATTTTATTTTAACAGATACTGATTCTTCCATTTTACTTTTCCTTAAATATTACGCTTCGCTTTGCTCGTTATCGGTCTCTTCAATGGCCTGATTCTTTTTCTCTTTAGCTTTGGCAAAAGTAATTCCAAGAACTACAGCAAGAGCAATTACTCCAACAAAAATCAGGAATAGAATAAGTGCTGCCACAAAATAAATTACAAATGATACCATTAATGTATATCCTCCTTATGCTAATCCTTCCACTCTCCTGTTTTAATAAACTCAGAAGCTATGCGGTCGGCATTACTTACAATTGAATCATCATATCCCATCAGTGACAAAAGCCTGATAGCATTTCTGCTGGTTGCCTTGCCATCATTGATATGATAATTAAATACTATGTCATTATCCTTAATCTCTTCTTCAAAATGCATATTCTGATATGTATTCTCCAAAAGAGATGTAAGTTCAATATCATGAGTTGCAGCAAAGCAAAGGGATTTTCCCTTACTTAAGGATAATAAAATCTCATATCCTCCGGCAATTCTCTCGACGGTATTGGTTCCCTTTAAAACCTCATCCACAAAACATAATACATTATAATCCATCGCAACCTTATCAAGCAATCTTCGAATGGATTTAATCTCAGCCATATAGTAGCTGTCACCTTTAAGTAAATCATCCTTTATTGTCATGGATGACATTATCTTATAGAATTTACCCCTGTAACTCTTTGAAAGGGATGTATTAATACTCTGACTAAGGAGTGCATTAATTCCTATTGTCCTAAGGAATGTGGACTTTCCTGAGGCATTAGAGCCTGTTATAAGTACACCCTTCTTTTCTACCTTTATACTGTTACTTACAGGATTATCAAGAAGCGGATGATAAACATCTACTGCTTCCATATCATATTCATTATCAAGTTCCGGATTAGAATAATAATCAATTCTGTTTCTGTAATTGATTACTGAAATCTTACTCTCAACAGAACCCAGTATTGAGAACATTTCATCAATAGCCCCGGTATTGGCCTTAACATTTCCAATAAGATTATTGAAAATAAACATATCAAGGTGTGTAAGCATATTAAGGTAATCATACAAACCACCTGAAATATCACCAACTGAGTTGGTATTACTTTTAAATAGTATATTAATTAAAGGACCATTTATGAATTTAAGTTTCTTAATGTCTTCTTTTAATCTGACTTTTTCTTCACCGTATTCATCAGGAAGATAAGATTCAACTTGTGTGGCGCATCTGACCATCTTGTTTATATATTTAAAGCAAAGCAGATATTCTGAAACATCTTTTTTATGATATAAATATATTCCCGCAACAACAATGGCATACAAAAAAAGCAATACCAGTCCAAGATAAGGGCTAAATACAATCACACCAATAATAATCGCATAAATAAGCCATAAAATAATATATTTAATATTACTTTTCTTTTCCAGATTATCTAATTTATCAATATAATCATATAGGGAAAAACGGCCGGTTCTTGATAATAAATAAAAGCTTAAACTTAATTTATCCTTGTTGCCGCTTTCCTTTATTAAATCAATCTTTTTCTCGTAATCACTTATATCCCACTTATCAAGATGAGGATTTAAAAGAGTATACATTAAATACTCATCACCTACAGAAGAATAGGAATAATTAATCTCTTTATATACAGATAAAATATCCAGATCCTCAAATGTTATTTCATCCAGAGTATCATCATTTTGATGTCTCTTGGCATATCCATATATGGATTTAAGCCTCTTCTGACTGTAATCCTTATTTGGAGCCCTGGATAAATCAGATTTAAAAGATTCAAGTATATTCTTTATTTTCTTTTTATCATCAAGATACCAGTATATTCTTACCAGAATAACAAATACCAGTATTGCTGACAGTACATAAATCCAAATCATTAAAAACTATTCCCACTCATCTTTTTCCAGATTATCAGACAAAGCAGCATCTACTGCCATGGTATCACATCTTTCATTCTCAGGATGTCCAGCATGTCCTTTAATCCAGTTATAATTAACCTCTTTACCTTCAGAGGCTTTAAGAAGTCTTTCCCATAAATCCACATTCTTAACAGGATTTCTGGTATTTCTTCTAAAATCACTTCGAAGCCAGCCTTGAATCCAGTTTTTATTAAAAGCATCGCTTACATACTTGGAATCAGTATAAACTTCAACCCTGACGCCTTTTTTAAGAGCTTCAAGTCCGGTAATTACTCCCATTAACTCCATTCTGTTATTGGTAGTATTTTCATACCCGCATGAGTATTCTCTTTCATAGAATTTACCATTTGGGTCAGTATATTGCAGGATTGTTCCATATCCTCCGGGCCCCGGATTACCCCTTGATGACCCGTCAGAGAAAAGTTTAACAACCATATTACTCCTCAAGCGTAAAAGAATGTGGCAGCAGTTCTTTTAAAGTATATTCTTTTATATCACCCTCAGGTCCTGCCACATAAATAACAGCATCCGCATCCATTAGTTCTGACATAACCTGTCTGCACGTTCCACAAGGATATGCATAATCAGTTATTGTATCACCCTTAGGACTGCCAACAACCAGAATATATTTAAGGTTGGAAGCACCTTCGGAAACTGCCTTAAACATTGCAACTCTCTCAGCGCATACAGTATCTCCATAGGCTGCATTCTCTACATTACAACCTGAATAAATATTTCCTTTATCATCCATTACAGCCGCGCCCACAGCGAAACCAGAATATGGACAGTATGAATTCTTTCTTGCCTTAAGCGCTGTATCAAGTAAAGTATTAATTATTTCCATAAGCCTTACCCATTTTAATAACTGATTTGGTTAAAAGTTCCTTAAACTTAGGAGCCGCCTCATTGGCTGCAGCCTGAACCTCTTCATGAGTTAAAGGATTAGGGCTGATACCGGCTGCAAGGTTGCATACACAGGAAATGGCGCAGATTTTGAGCCCCATATGATTGGCTGCAATTGCTTCCACAACAGTACTCATTCCAACTGCATCAGCGCCAAGTGTCTTAAGCATTCTGATTTCTGCAGGAGATTCAAAAGAAGGACCTGTAAGCTGAGCATAAACTCCTTCCTTTAAGTCAATACCATTCTCACTGGCAGTCTCTTTAATAATATTCTGTAAATCCTCATCATATATATGAGACATATCCGGGAATCTGGTTCCAAGTTCATCAATATTTGGACCAATCAACGGGTTCGGAGCAAAGCATGAAATATGATCTTTAAGCATCATAAAATCCCCGGCTCCAAAATTCGTATTAATACCACCGGATGCATTAGTTAAGAACAGGATTTTGGCACCCATTAATCCCATTAATCTTATTGGAAGCACAACATCTGAGATATCATATCCTTCGTAATAATGAACTCTTCCCTTCATACATACAACAGGAACATCATCCACATAGCCAAATATGAACTGACCTGCATGACCCACAACAGTTGAAACCGGGAAACCATCAATGTCATGATAATCAATTATTGTTTCAACCTTGATATTATTCGCATAATCACCAAGTCCAGAACCAAGAACTATGGCTACAAGTGGCTTAAAATCAGTTTTTTCTCTTACCTGTTTAAGGCATTTATTTAATTTATCCATTACGAGATTACTCATTGGCTGTCTCCTTATTATCTTCAAGTTCTACTTTTAAATAGAAACCAGTAGGTTTATTCTCTATTTCCCTGACTATACCTTTTCTTGCCATAATCCTCTGATTGGTAGGGAAATTACCACTCATGGCAATGGCAGGTTCTACAACATAATAGTAACTGTATGGAAGTTTACCTTCTGAAATCGGAACTTCCTGTCCAACAGTTACCAGATCTTCTCTTTCCATTTTAAATTCAACAAACATCTTTAATACCTTATTTCTTATATGTACCCACAAGCTGAGCCTTTATAGGCCAGTCGTTTCTTTTTGTATATATATCCTCTCTTGCATAGATAAATAAATCATTATAATCCACAATGAATTTATCAGGTTTATATACCTCTATTCTGTAAACAGGCAGGTAGCTTGGCATCACTTCTTTAGTTTCAAGAATTCCAAGAC
>JAEEGJ010005434.1_pt1 | contig 40125 bp, 28 predicted proteins | sample 8958761 | NCBI WGS metagenome assembly JAEEGJ01 (sample SAMN16246546, study PRJNA631951) | gut metagenome | biome: gut microbiome; feature: rumen; material: RS-attached | host: Bos | place: Iran: Karaj | collected 2018-10 | reverse complement strand
TCCCCATCGAGGGGGAGTTAGAGGGGGTCTGTAGGCTGTCCCTCGTCAGATAGACTTGTATTCTTCCTTTCGAGTCCTGCAGTTCTGCAAAAGCTGCCTTGCCCATGATGCGTTTCGACATGATGCGGCCGGCGATGCAGACGTTGCGGCTATTCTCGGGTGTCGCAGTCTCGCGGATGTCGTTTCCCTCCTCGTCTTTGCCCACGATGGGCAGGTCAACGAAGCTTTCCTTTATCTCCGTGCTGAAAGCGTTTGTGGGGTACTCAGCAGCGGGATAAGGGTTGATGCCCAAGTCGCGCAACTGCTGCAAGTTATTTCTGCGGATAATCTCCTGTTCGCTCAGTTCAAGTATGTTCAATGCGTTCATTTATTTAACTTTTTACGATTTACGTTATTGTGTTTGTTCTGCTTGTGCTGTAGGTTCGCGGCGTGTGTCCCAGAAATCAACGATTTCAATTACATCGTCGTTAATCCAATAGATGATTTTGTTGAGACGGTTCACCACGATGCTTCGATACAGCACAGGTGCGTCTGCAAGGTAAGGCTCTGCCGGCCCGAGGTTGGGATTCTGTAATAACAGCTGAGAGACATGGGCTATTTCGTGACGAAATTTCAAGCGAGCATTCTTTCCAAAGCTTGCCTGTATATATCTCGAGGTCTTGCGAACTTTCTCTTTCGCAGTATCGTGGACGAATATCCTCATGCTGTTCCAGATTGAAGTCTGTTGTCTTCTGCAAAATCCTCATCGAGTTCTTGAAGAAGTTCTTCCATCGTACAGTAATTGCCCATAGCAATCTGTTTGCGACCTTCTTCTGCCCTTTCCAGCAGTTCTTCCTTGGTGTATGGACGGAGCGATTCTCCCGACTCTTCTCTCTTGGCGTATTCTATCAGATGCTCCCCCACCCAACGCATATTGCTTGGCGAGAGCGTGCCGTAGAGGTATTCAAGCAAGCCCCTCAATGTTGCAGTACTCATAGCGGTTCGTTTCTTGTTTGCGCGACAAAGATACAAAATATAATTAAGAATTAAGAGTTAAGAGTTAAGAATTATTCGCTTATATACAAAAACCTGCCCGAAAGCTTGACTTCCGTCGGCCTTCGGTTCGCTTTTTGAGCCTTTGAGGGCGTCGAGATGAAGCTTGACTTCCGTCGGCCTTCGGTTCGGGCAGGTTAGTTCATGCCGATGGCCGACAAGATTGTTTCATTCTCCGAAGATTTCTGCCAAAGCCTTTTCGATACCATCGCCGCGCAAGCCTCGCTTGAGGATGGTGCCATCGGGGGCGAAGAGGATGATGTGGGGAATGCCTTTGATGCCATAGAGGTCTGTGGCGACCTCCTGCGAGTTGATGATTTGCGGATAGGGAATCTTATCTTCCTCGATAGCTTTCAGCGTAGCTTCGGGCTTGTCCCATGCCGCAATGCCGAGAACTTGCAGGCCCCGGTCTTTATACTTGTTGTAAGCGGCGATGAGGTTGGGAATCTCGGCACGACACGGACCGCACCAGGATGCCCAGAAGTCAACGAGCACATACTGTCCCTTGCCCACATAGTCGCTGAGGCGAGTCGTCTTGCCCTCGTAATCCACAGTGAAGTCCACGAACATACTGCCGACGCTGGTCACGGGTTGTGCTTTCAGTTTGTCGTATGTCCGTCTCAAATCGTCAGAGAGATAAGGTGTCTTGCTGATGTATTCGCCATTGTCGCGCATCATCTTGTCGTGAAGTTCAATCCATCGGGCGGCATCCAAATACCTGCGTCCTTCGTTGACAAGGAGGATAATGCCATAGACATCACCCGTGTGACGAGAGATAGCATCATAGACGACTGCCGCCTCATCCTCCGTCTCGTCCATGTGCCGGTTGAAAGCGGCTATTTCGTTGCTGATGGGTGTGCCGCTCTGCTGCAACCAGTTTCCTTTCAGTCCTTCCACCCGAGTAGTTCCCTTGTCAATGAACAACCAGCTCAACGACAATTTGCTTGCCGTATATGGCACAGAGTCTGTCTGCACGAGGATAGTCGTCGTATCGTTTAGGTTGCACAATATCATTTCTGGCAAGTCACCCTCTTTCGGCGTGATGTTGCCGTTCACAACTTCAATAGTGTCGATGTACTGCGCCTTCAGTATATCCACCATATACATGATGCCCGTGAACTCAGGATGCCCGATGTTACCCTCAAGACGGTAATGTATTTGTGCCTGCCCCCTAACGGCAACGAGGGAAAGCAGGATGGTAAGGATTTGCTTTTTCATGTTTTCCAAATAAACCAGTTATTACCTTTGTTATCTGGTTATTTGTCTTCGTAGTGGCCGTAAGCGGTAAGGACGAGTACCACGACTTCTGTGTCGTGAATCTCATAGACGAGGCGGTGTTTCTTGGTGATACGGCGACTCCATTGTCCGTTGCGATCGCCTGTCAAAGGCTCAGGCTTGCCGGTGCCTGTGCGAGGATGCTGGCGCAATTCCTCTATCAGCGCCTGTGCCTTTTGAAAAGCCTTTGGCTCATTCTTAGCCAACGCAATCAAGTCACGTGCAGCCTCTCTTTTGAATTCAACACTATACGTCATTGCCAATCCTGCTTAAGAATGTCGTTAAATCTTCATTAGGTAGCATTCTGTAGGTTGGGCCTTTTTTTGCTTCGTCCACTCTGCGGAAGAACTCCTCCTTTGTCATTAGCGTAGGGTCTTCTTTCTTGGCGGCCAGGCGCTTCACGTAGTTGAGCACCTTCTTCATCAGCGTCTCGTCGTCGGCTATTTTCCCCATAGCGCGAAAGAGTTCGGCATTCAGTTGTAATGCTGTCATATTCCTTATATATTATATCGTTCTGCTTGCAAAGATACGAAGAAAAGTGAAAAGTGAAAAGTGAAAAGTGAAAAATTCCCGCTTATATACAAAAACCTGCCCGAAAGCTTGACTTCCGTCGACCTTCGGTTCGCTTTTTGGGCCTTTTGACGGCAACGGGCAGGGATATGTAGAAAGCCATTCCTTACTGCTACAAAAGTTGCGGAAAACAAACATTTCATGCCTTTATGGCGATGACACTTTGCTAAGAGAAGCGCCCACTTTGCTTACTTCTTGATTTTAGGCCGACTCGCGAGAATCGCTTTAAATTGCTTCGGTGGCACTTTTCTACCCAAAGACAAAAAGACGCGCTTAGAACAAAAAGATTTTATAACGCGTTGAATATCAGGTGGCGTTTTTCAATATTCAATCTTCAATCTTCAATCAAAAGTAGTCCTTTTGCTAAATGCACATGGCAAAACAGCACGATTTTAGGCCTTTTTCAGCCTTTTTCGAGGGTGAACTTCTGCAGGTTAAATTTCCAACGCAACGTGTGAAGTTGGCAAACATGACGTGTGAAGTTGGCAAACATGACGTGTGAAGTTGCGAAACGCCTCACGTCGAGTCGTCTAAATCGACGTGTTATGCGGCCTTTTTCGACACTTTCAAAACTGACACTTTGCTAATAAAAACACTCGATTTGCTTACACTCTGACTTTGCCGCATCATGCCGTTTTTGTCTTTTTTAACAGGCAAAGAATAATAAACAAGAGCCGAGGGGCGTTATAAAAATAAACGAAACTATGAAACATCTCTTTGCTTTCCTTTCCGCTATTCTGCTCCTGTCTGCCTGCTCGAAAAGCAGCGACAGCGACGAAGTCATTGTTGACCCCGACCTCCACCCTATCGCTACTAATACTGGGAAGTTGCTCTCCGTAGATGGCAGCAGGATGCACATTGCATACAGCTACGACGAGCAAGGACGTGTGACCTACGCCGAGCGGTTCGACACCAGTTGGTACGTCATGAAAAAGGTTGGAGAATACAAGTACGACGCCGACCGTATCTACATCATCTTCCAGGAGTTCGAGGAAAAACTAAACGGCGAGCGCAATACCGCCTACAGTGGCGAGTATGTCCGCGACGATACGCTCTTCCTCGCCAGCGGCAGAGTGGACAGCTGTGCAGGAGCCATGAGGAACAGGAATAACAAATTCAGCTACAAGTTCCGCTACAACGAACATGGCGAGCTCACATATGTCAGGGACGACAACTTCAAGCGCGACCCCATTGGAAAGCTGGAGGACAAGCCCTGGTACACTGAAATATACATGTTGGAATGGCAAGATGGTAATGTTTTGCGTAAGACTACCATCGACCCTATACATCGCGACACAACCAGTTGCACCTTCAGTTATTCCTCGCTGACGGGCACTTTCATCGTTAGCGAACCGAGGAATGTCCTGCCCGACTTCGAGCCTCTCATGCAGACAGGCTACTTCGGCAAGAGCTGCAAGAACCTGTTCGAAGGCCTTGAGGCAAAGAGCTATACGGAACGGAGGGAGCACTTGCTCGACGAACAGGGCAAGGTCAGTCGGGTGAAATCAAACGTCACCTTCGACGACGGCGTGAGTCATGACTACGCATACAACATCAAATGGGCCATTGGCAAATAAAAAGGCTCCGTTCTTTGCATATTTATGATGTTGAGGTCCTTCTTGGGGCGTTTTATGCAGGGAAATGTATCAAATAGCATTTTGTTGCCTTTATTTTTCACTTTTCACTTTTCACTTTTCACTTTTTTCTGTATCTTTGCACTCGGATTCTTTGATGCTTTAGCACAAAGGCGCGCTTTAATGCGCGGAGCACACAGTTTAAGGTAACAAATTATGTTTTATTGGCAACGTTTAAATTAAAGTAAAGTATGAAAAACGTCCCTTACAAGATCTATTTGAGTGAGGAAGAGATGCCCACCAAGTGGTACAACGTGCGTGCTGACATGAAGATAAAGCCGGCACCGCTGCTGAATCCAGGCACAGGAAAGCCCCTTACGGCGGCCGAGATGGAGCCCATCTTCTGTAAAGAACTCGTAGCGCAGGAGCTCGACAACGACACCAAGTGGTTCGACATCCCCGATGAGGTGGTCGGCTTCTACCGCATGTTCCGCCCCAGCCCTCTCGTGCATGCGAAGTTCCTGGAACAGGCGCTCGACACGCCTGCCAAGATATTCTATAAGTTCGAAGGCAACAACACGAGCGGCTCGCACAAGCTAAACTCGGCCATTGCACAGGCTTACTATGCCAAGAAGCAAGGGTTGAAAGGCGTTACCACCGAGACGGGCGCAGGCCAATGGGGCACGGCGCTGAGCATGGCTTGCCAGTACTTCGGCCTCGACCTCAAGGTCTTCATGGTGAAGTGCTCGTACGAGCAGAAGCCTTTCCGCCGAGAAGTCATCCGCACCTATGGTGCCAGCATCATTCCCTCGCCCAGCGACACGACCCAGGTTGGCCGCAAGATATTGGCTGAGTTCCCTGGTACAACGGGTTCCCTCGGCTGCGCCATCTCCGAAGCAGTAGAGGTGGCTGTTACCAACGAAGGCTATCGCTATGAGCTGGGCAGCGTGCTCAATCAAGTGCTTCTGCATCAGTCCGTCATCGGCCTCGAAGTGCAGGCTGCGCTCAAGAAGTATGGCATCAAGCCCGACATCCTCATCGGATGCACCGGAGGCGGCAGTAACCTCGGTGGCTTTGCCGCTCCTTTCCTTGGCGAAGTGCTGCGTGGAGAAGCAAACTACAAGATTATCGGTGCCGAACCAGCCTCTTGTCCGAGCTTCACCCGAGGCATCTATGCCTACGACTTCTGCGACACGGGCTGCATCTGCCCCTTGGCAAAGATGTACACCATCGGCAGCCAGTTCATCCCCTCTGCCAACCATGCAGGCGGACTTCGCTTCCACGGCATGAGTCCCATCCTGTCCGAACTCTACGACGAAGGCATCTTCGAAGCCCGCGCTTACGAGCAGACCTCAGTCTTCGAGGCAGCAGAGATATTTGCCCGTGCAGAAGGAACACTGCCCGCTCCCGAGAGCAGCCACGCCATCCGCGCAGCCATCGATGAAGCGCTCAAATGCAAGGAGACAGGCGAAGAGAAGGTAATTGTCTTCAACCTTTCAGGCACCGGCTACTTCGACCTCTACGCCTACAAAGCCTTCAACGACGGCACGATGAGCGACTACATCCCCACCGACGAGGAAATCAAAGCCGCCCTCGACAAACTGCCGAAGGTGTGACCCCCTAGCCCCCTTTAGTGGGAATAATAAAACGCCGCAGGTTAAGACAGTCATCTTAGCTTGCGGCTTTCTTATATTAGACTTTTCAATTGTTACAAATATATCATTACCAATTTCTTACAATTCCAACGATAATGGCAACAGCAATTATAGAATAGATTATTATCAATGCTTTGATGTCCTTTTGCTCAACCTTGTTAGTTTGTGGCGACTCTAATATAATTCTATATGAGGTTTTACCATTTTTAGGAAGAAAGAATAACAAAACCCACATGGCTATAAGGCCAAGATCCCCCAATACACTCGCATTAGGATTAATTATAATATCATAAATTACACTGATTAATAAAAGAACAAAATATGCAATAAGAGCCCAGCGACAGTTGTCTAATAGTCTATATACAACATATACAGATATACAAATTATAATCTCTAGTGGGACAAACTCCATTGGATCTTGTAATAAATTATACCCTCCCACAATCGCTGCACAGATAAATACAAATAAATTTACAACCAATAAAGATTCTACTATTCCGTTAATGTGTGTAGAATTATTCTTGACGCTGTCGTTTTCTGGGATATGATTCTCTTGTTTCATGTTGATATAAGTTTAGGTGTTAGTTAAAAATGTTTTAGCGGTTTTGTTTCGAATATAAAAAAGGCGTAAACCTCTGTAACTTATTCCAAAACAGGCACCGCCAAGCACCCTACCAACAATAAGCACAAATAGTCCACGCCCATAGACGCAGACTCTTGCCATGCTTATCCCCGTTGGTTGAAATTGGCGGTTTCGTTTTGGGAGAATAAGAAGCAAAAGCCTCGTTATATCAAATTCTTTGTCCTTTTACTATCTGTTTCGTGAATTAAACTTTAATCTGTTATTGACTCATGCCCCCAGGCATATTCCTGTTGCAAAGATACGATTAATTATTAAATAAAACGCAACTTACAAGAAATATTTTTATATTATATAAAGTTTGATATATAATAGTATGTTATATATGGAAAACGGCAATTAACAGTTAAAGCTTTCCTCTTTAGAGCACAAGATTCACGACAAGACCGAGCGCCCGTAACATCACCTGCACATTTAAGTTAATGTTCGTACCTTTATAGTGCAATTCAAAGATAGAGCCACACATGGCAGACCAGCCAATTATCATGTCTCAGATTCGCCAGCTGAACTGCAGCAGTTGGATGATTGCAAAAGCCCATCCCCTTCCCCTTACCACGAGGTGGAGAGGGCTTGTTTCCCTACTTGACTGTAACGAGGCGCTTCTTGCCGCCCACGATGTAGATGCCGGTCTTTGTGATTCTGTCTATGCGTGTGCCGCTGAGGGTATAGATGGTTTCTTCCGCCAACTCTTCATTTCGTGGAACTATACCCACGGCATCGTCATAGATTGTTACTAAAGCTGTTGCCAACTTGTTGGAGCCATCTGTGGACTCTGCGGTGATTGTGGCCGAGCCTGCTGCCTTGGCGGTAACGATGCCATCCACTACCGTTGCCACATTCTCATCGGAGCTCAGCCAGTTGAGTGTCTTCACTGTTGCCGTCGTCGGCAGTATCGTGGCAGTCAGAATGGTGTCGGTGCCTGCTACGATATCCAGTGTACTCGGTTCGAGCAGAATGGATGTGATGTATGTCTTCGCCAATGAGACTTCGTAGCTTGCATCATCGGGCATGCAGACCACTCCGTCGGCAGTAATAAAGGCTTGATTCTTTATCTCGTAGGTGCCTCCAGAGAATTCCTCGTCGCCGGCAAGGGTGAAGGTGAGCGCCGTTCCTGTGGTGCCGGAGAGGTTCTCGTTGTTTGGCGCATAGACTATCAGATGGGCTCCGTTGGCTTTGGGAAGCGCATGGGTGATGTGCGAGGCTGTGCATACCTTCGTGCCGAAGGCGATGCTTTCCTCCTTTATCGAGAGGCCTTTGGAAAGGACGATGTCCGCCTCGAAAGCGGTGGCAGGGCGACTCATGTTGATCCATACCGTCACCTTCCTTGTGCCGCCTGCCTTGACAGAGGCATTGCTCGAGTAGAGGCTTGCCGTAAGCGCATCCCCACCGATGGGTACATCATTCAGGAGGCGACGGACTGTTGCCACATCGAGCACATTGATGCGGCTATCCATATTCGCATCGGCATTCACCTCCTCAAAGCCATCAGGCGTCTCTCCGATTAGATAGGAAGCAATCCATTGCGCATCAGTATCGTCGAGAATGCCATTGCAATTGACATCTCCCGCCATCTGAGTAATGTTGTAATACGTGCCGTTGTCATCCTTGAGAACTACGCGATGCGTGGCATCGAAGACGGGATAAGCGTCTTGCCCAAGCGTCTGATACCATACAGGGTCCATCGTCTTGCCACTATTCAGCTGATAGCAGAGTTTTCCGCTCGTCACATCGTTTGCCGTGATGCGATTCACCTGTGTGGTAGTGGTGCCGTAGCAGTTGGAGCTTGAGCCGCCGCGATAGAAATCGTTGCGAGTGGTGTAGCCCGTTATGGTGCCTATGTTGTAGCAGTTGCGAATAGAGCCGCTCGTGCCCATCCATCCGCAGATGGCGGCACTCTGGCTACTGCCCGTGATGTTGCCCGTATTGTAGCAATCGGTGATGTAGAAGGTGCTGGAGGAGCCCTTGTTGTAGCCAATGATGCTTGCCACATTGAGGCCCGTGCCCGTCACATCCGCCTCGTTTCCGATGCATGAGAAGTTGATATTGCCTACGCCTGTCGAGCCGCCCACAATCGCCACATAGCTGTTGCCCTCAATAGAGCATGAACTGTCGAATATGAAATTGCAGATGCTGGCTCCGCCTCCCACTACTCCGAAGAGCCCCGTGTAGTTGCCTCCCGAGATGTGAAGATTGAGGATGCGGTGTCCCTGTCCGTCGAAGATGCCTCGGAAAGCTCTCGAAGTGTTTCCGATGGGCGAGAACTGATCGCTGTAGCCCTCCATGTCGATGTCAGCCTCAAGATAGGCGGCACTGTACATCGCCCCTCCATTCACGGCACGACTGAACTCGATGAGCTGCTCGGGCGTGGAGATGTAATAGGTGGAGTCGGAGTACATGGCGCCAGGGTCGAAGCCGAGATAGTTGTCTATCCAGTTCAAGCGGGTCGGTATGTACTCTCTGAGCACATCCACTTCGGCATCGAAGGAGCCGAGAGCCGAGACATTCTGATGGACTCTGCTGTTGAGGATGGGCCAACGGACGAAGTTGAGATTGGCAGATGCCTCGATATCCTGAGCCATACTGTCCACCCATGCCACAAGCGTCTTCTCGTCAATCAGGCCTTCCTTTCTGTTGTTCCTCCAAAGCTGATTGAGCATCTGATAGGCATCGCCATCGCTGAGCAGGCGATTCACGAAGTTACGCATGTCGCCGGCACAACTGCCGCCACGGAACGCCCAGTCGCTTCGCCCATTCACGGGATAGATGCGCTGGTCGTTGTCGAAGGCAAGGTCGAAGTCCCAGCAAGGCGCCACATGGAACTGGTTCTCCTCGCGGTCCTTGAACATATAGACACTCCAATAGGTATCCATGTTGCCCGAAAACTCTCCGATAAGGAAATGCTTGAGGAAAGACTCGATGTCGAGGTACTTGCGGTAGCCGTTCACGGGGTCTGTATAGTTGGAGGCAAAGACGGACGACTCCATCAGATTGAAGTAATTCCTGATGTAATTGTGCTGCTGAGTCGTGATTTCGTCGTCGCCAGGATGCTTGATAGTGACGGGATTGCCGCGACTGCTGGTGAACCAACTCGACTCCCTGCTTGCATAAGCATCCACTTCTACGAGGTAGCCGCCAGTCACAAAAGGCTCCTCATTGTCAAGGTTCGTCATCTCAGTAATAGGCACACGAGCCCTGTCCACAGAAATCTGGTCACAAAGCTGATAACATCCCTTGTACTCGCCATTCATGATGACATCCACAGGTTGAGCCCAAGGCGTATAGATGGCATTCAGGCGCTTGCTCACCTCAAAAGCCAGACAATTGCGGAGCAGCGTCTTGTCGCCATAATTATTGATGAGCGTCCACTTCTTAGCCTTCGACGGACTTTCCATCGACGAGCCTCGGAGCATGTGGTGACTCTTTCCGTCAGCAAACTTGATGCGCCAGGGCTTCTTCGGGAAGTCCCATGAAGCATTGCCTCTGCCTCGAGTGGTGATGGGATATTCCTGGATGCGTGTGCCTCCATCGTAAGTAATGGTGATGTTCGATGGCAGCTCCGTCACCTTGTCCTTCGGGTCGTAACCCGCATAAATGTGAATGCTCACGGTAGGCAGGTTCGTCACCTGATACCAGCTCGAGTCATCGCCTTCGCCCTCATACCCGTAGAACTCCAGCTCGGCAATGTTGCACCGTGCATCGGCAGGCCCCACATAACGCACATACCTGAAACCTCTCGAGACAGGCACGTCGGCATAGCTCATCACATTCTTCGTGCCCTTCTCAGGAATAAGATACAGGGGAACGGCATCAAGGAAGTCGGGACTGTTGCTTCCCTCGAAGACAGCAAGCTGCACACGGCCTTCCTGACTTGTACGAGGACTCCAACCTACTCTCGTGATAACATGAGGCGTGCCCAAATCCAAGCCTACCCAAGTGCGGGAGCGTTCCATCGAGGCATAGAAAGTATTGTAATTGCCGTCGAAAACATCAGCTGGCGTGTTGACTGTCGTACTCGACTGGTTTGTACTATAGTCCACATTAGGCGAACCGATAGGCGTACCGCTCAGCTTCGTCGAGGTCTGTCCGAAGCCACAAAGCACCGTCATCAGCAAGATAAGTATGGTAGACAAGCGTTTCATATCGTACATTATTATTATATATTCCAACCTGCAAAGGTAAATTAATTTGCTTAAACGAGCAAACATAAAGGCATGTTTTTTCATTAAGCTGCTTAAAATGATGGCGTCAGGCTGTCTAGGGAATTGAACAGATGATGCTCTAAACGCATAAAACACAGATTCCCCGAACCCGGTAAGGATTCAGGGAATCTACATAACTCAATTCTTACTTTTCCTATGATTGGAGGGCTTATTCGTCCAGCTCAATCACATAGCTTACCTTCCTGCCGCTTGGAGTGATGGCCTTTATCCAAAGCGTGCGGTCTGTGCTTTGATTAGCGCCCTTCACAGCTTCTTCCCAATCCTCCACCGTCTGCATCTTCTGGTCGTTCACCTGAAGGATGATAGTGCCCTTGGCAGCTCCGGCAGTCTTCATCTTGCCATTTCTTATCGCATTGATAGTCAAGCCATAGTCGATGCCGAGCGACTTCTGCTCTTCTTCGCTGATGGGCTTCAGGGAAACACCCATCTGGTCGAGGTCGACTTCCTCCATCACCTTCGTAGTGCCCTGCGTGTTTCTCAAAGTGACGTTGAGTTTGTGCTCCTTCTTGCCACGCTTGTAGGTGAGGCTCACCTTATCTCCAGGACGATGCTGGGCAATGGCTTCCTGCAGCTCGGACATCTTGCTGACTTTCTTGCCGTCGAATTCCGTGATGACATCGCCCTTTTCCAAGCCTGCCTCTTCTGCAGCGCTTGCGTCAGTAACTTTGTCAACATAGACGCCTTCCACCACATCCACATCGGGCTCGTTGCCCTTTGCCTTCTCGCTGTCAATCCATGTGGAGACATCGATGCCTTGCACACCGAGGATTGCTCTCTGCACGGTGCCATAGACTTTGAGGTCGGCCACCACCTTATTCATAATAGATGTCGGGATAGCGAAGCCATAGCCGCTGTAGCTGCCTGTCTGGCTATAGAGCATTGCATTGATGCCTACCAGCTCTCCCCTCTCGTTCACAAGAGCGCCTCCGCTGTTGCCACTATTGATGGCAGCATCGGTCTGTATGAAGCTCTCGATGCCGTTTGCGCCAAGAGAACGCGCCTTTGCGCTGACGATACCTGCAGTCACGGTGCTTGTCAGATTGAAGGGGTTGCCAACTGCCAGCACCCATTGTCCGAGCTTCAAGTCGTCGCTATTGCCTATCTTGATGGCAGGCAGGTCCTTCGCATCTATCTTGATGAGGGCAAGGTCTGTCGTAGCATCACATCCGATGATGCGCCCCTTGAACTCACGATTGTCGTTGAGCTTCACCTCTATCTCGTCAGCCTCGCCCACAACATGGTTGTTCGTCACGATGTAGCCGTCGTTCGAGATAATCACACCACTGCCAGCCGCATGACGGTCGGGCTGCTTGTATTCGCGTTGCTGAGGCTGCTGACCTCTTCCGCCAAAGCCGAAGAAGTCGCCGAAGAAGTCGCTGAAGGGGTCTTGTATCTGATAGCGTTGTGTCTTGCCCGCCTGCGTTACCTTGATATATACGACGGAGCCGACGGCACTCTCTGCAGCTGTAGTCAAATCCACATATCCGCCAGGAGCTGCCACTTGAGCTGGAGCGGCCATAACGGAAGGACTTTGGGCTTCACCTCTTGAGGAAACGGAAGATGGAGACATTCTCACCACAGCACCAGTCACTGCGCTACTGCCCAAAACAAGGGCAATTGCACCAATCCAATTCTTTGTTGTCTGTTTCATTGCTTTATAATAGTTATAGGTTATTGTTTATTGATTATTGAAAAACTCTGCGACAAAGGTAAATACTTTTTATTCAATGATGTGCGTTTCGTTCCCAATCTTTAACAGACGGAAGGCACGACTTAACTATCTTTCAAATTTCAGGTTTCATTTTTCAACTTTGTTAATCAGCATCTGTAAGCATCCATACAAAAACGATGCCAAAGTGCAGAGACACAACATTCTGGCAGGTTATGTCACTTGGAGCTCAGCATCTTTGCAAACCAAGCGTGGGTAGTTGGGAAACTAAACATGTGTAGTTGGAAAACTAAGCGTGGGTAGTTGGCAAACTAAGCGTGGAGTGCTGAATGCTGCCATTTGCCACGCAGAATTCTTAATACGGAGGTTGGAAATAAAGAAACGCAGCTTGCGAATGGAGAAACGCTACTTGCATTTCCACAGACGTAAACTGCGGCTCAAAAATCAGGCAAAGGGAGAGGGACTTCTACGGCAGCGAGGATGGAGAAGCCACTACCTTGAGTACGGAATAGCTGTACGGGAGGAGAGGAATCGGCTTCCCTGGCTTGATTGCTTTCTCCTTTGGTGTGATGCTGCGAGGGCGCTGAGGTGTGTTCTCGGCATGCTCGGAACCACTGAGGGAAAGGCATCGAATGCTGCGCACCTTACTGAAATTCCTCAAATCGAGCGTGAGTTGGCGGGAAGATGTTCCGTAGTTCACAATATGCAGAACCAGCGTATCGCCTCGTTCGTTGCGTGTTGCCGTACAATCGAGGCTGTCGGAAGAATCGCACAAGCTCTCCACAAGTAGCGGCTGATGGCTCGTTGCCGCCATCTGCTGGGCATAGAAAGGAGGCTGCATCCACACCTGCGAAGGCGAAAAGAATATCTGTCCCTGGTCCCATCCGTTATCGTTCTGCTCATAAGGCTGCAGGGCATTGGCAGGACTGTCCAAGGGGACAAAGCCTGCTGCACGGCGCACGACATTCAGCATCACGGCATGAGCCAAAGCTCGGGCCATATCGTGGGTGTTGCCGTTCTCCTCAAGGATGGCACATCGCATCGTCGTAGTCGGATTCCACAGCAAGAAGAGGTGCTTCATTTGCGCTATCTCTGCCTCGATGTTCTTGGCTTGCTGCGGCGTTTCCGTCCAGGGATGATAGTCCCAATAGTCGCATTTGCCGTCAATCTTCCGGAAGACATATTGCATCGTCTCCAATTGATTAGGCCTCCACCAAGCCGCGTTGATGAACTTCAAGTCGGGATATGCTTTGTGTATGGCTTCATAGAGAATAAGGTAGCGCTCCACATAATGTTCATAACCAGAGCGGGCCGACGAACCGATGCACTCCTCGTTTCCTATCTCGATGAACTTCAAGCCGTAGGGCTCTATCTCATGAAGTAAAGCAAGAACATCATCCGGATTGTCCTCGATGTTGATTGCAAAGGTGGGTTCTGTGCCGATAAGTCGGGCAAACTGCATGAACTCAGGAATGGCAAAGCCGTTGGTGGCATAGCGATACCAATGCCCATAGTAGGGCTGCCTCTCGAGTCGGCTTCCTATCATATTGCGCGTCATGTATTCTTTGGCATTGACCATCGTTCCGCCATATCGCAGGAAAGTCAGGTGCTGCTGTCGGAAAGCATCTGTCAGGTCGGAGCGAAAGGGATAGCTTTCCGTTGAGAGAAGCACTTGGTCGAGCCATACGGTGCCCTCTTCGCCCAATTCGAGGCAGAAACGCCCAGCAGGGTCATTGCCGCTGGGAGTAAGTTCTGTGTCGAAACGCTTCCATTCCCCGTCTATCCCTGTGACTTCTGTGCGGGCATACTCCTTGTTGCCGCTGGCCGATTGCAGAGCGATTTGCACCTTTGTCGCATTTCCTTTCAGATAGAGAGAGGCGTGAAGCAGTTTGCCTTTCTCTATTGAGATACCCCAGCGATTGAGTCCCTTGTTGCAGATGCCCGTACCGCGTTTGCCGCTTATCCTCTGCGACTGTCTGCCAGAAAAGGGCTGAGCAGCATCTACCTCGAAGTCGCCTTCTCCCAACGGCATCCACATGCCCGAGACATTTGGGGAATCACTCTCAAAGGCAACATCATGGGCATCTATCTTCAGGTTGCGGAATGTGGCAGAGCCGCCGAAAGAACGAAGCCCTATAGAACCGGACCTTAAAGGGCTGCCCGTGTCCTCGAAGGTCTTTATTAAGTTGTCGTTCAGATAGATGTTGAGTTTTGCACCATCGACGAGGACGCGAATCTTGTTCCATTGCCCCAAAGGATTGAACGGCATAGGAGTGTCCGAAACAGGCTGCCAGTTCTGCTGATGTCTGCCCAAGACAAACGAGCCTTTTCTTGCATTCAGAGCCACCTCATAGCCATCGAAGGCATCTGCTCCGTTGCCGGCATTTGCAACATTCACAATAAGACCGGCAATGGCATTGACATCGTCCATCCGCACCTCAACCTCTACGCTACCGCTCGACAGCTGCCTGCCCATATATATCAGTTTCCCATGACGCGAAGTCAGCAACTGAGCCATACCCGATACGACACTCCATTGCTCGTCGAAAGCCTTGAAGCCTTTGATGTTGGCAAATGCCGGTTCCTCGAAGCCTTCTCCGAAAATCTTCTGATCATAGAGGCCGCCATAGATTTCGTGGTTCACATCTTCGGCTCCAGCACCATATATAAGCGGCTCCACAGAGCAAAACACCTTCCCCGCATCCACCGTCAATGTCTGCGCCACAGACGAGATGGCAGCGCCAAGCATCAGGAAGGACAGAATCTTTTTCATAACAGGACAGGTTTCTATGAATGCCTAGGAAAGCCTAGGAAAGCCTAGGAAAACCTAGGAATGCCTAGGAAAACCTAGGAAATCCAAGGCATGCTTCTCTACAGAATCTGATGATACAGGTCGATGATGTCCTGCTTGCTGACGGGGCGTGGGTTGCCCGGGGTACAGACATCGTTGATGGCTTGTTCGGCAAGGGCTTCGATGTCCTTTTCCTCGATACCGAGTTCCGTGAGACGCTTGTTGGTACCCACCAACGCGCTGAGGTCTTCGATGGCTTTGCAAGCGGCTTCGGCAGCCTCATCGATGCTCATAGAGGGTTGATAGACGCCGCATGCCTTGGCAATTTCCACATACTTCTCCTTGGCAGCCGGCATGTTGAAGCGCATTACGGTAGGCAGCAACATGGCGCATGCCACGCCGTGAGGTACATCGAACAGGGCGCTCAAAGGATGTGCCATGCCATGGTCAACGCCCAAGCCTACATTCGAGAAAGCCATACCGGCAACATATTGGGCAACAGCCATCCCGTCGCGACCAACAGGATTCGTAGGTTCGCTGACTGCCAGCGGCAAGTACTTGTATATCATCTCAATGGCCTTCACCTCGAACATGTCGCTCAGTTCCCAGGCAGCCTTTGTGATGAGTCCTTCGATGGCGTGCGTCATAGCATCCATTCCCGTTGCTGCCGTGAGGCTCTTTGGCAATGAGTACATCAATTCTGCATCGATGATGGCGACGCAAGGTATGTCGTTAGGATCCACACAGACCATCTTAGCCTGACGCGTTTCGTCGATAATGACGTAATTGATAGTTGTTTCGGCAGCCGTGCCTGCTGTTGTGGGCAACGCGATGATGGGCAACGACTTTTTCTTCGTGTCGGCCACGCCCTCCAGCGATACGATGTCGCTGAATTCGGGGTTGTTCACCACAATGCCGATGCCCTTTGCCGTGTCCATGCTCGAGCCTCCGCCTATAGCCACGATGAAGTCGGCATTTGCACGACGGCAAGCCTCTATGCCGTTCTTTACATTCGTCACAGTTGGATTGGGCTTCACGTCGTCGAAGACATCGTAGGCAATACCCGCTTCGTCCATCACGTCGAGCACTTTCTTGGCCACGCCGAATTGCATAAGGCCTTTGTCGGTCACTACGAGGGCTTTCTTGAAGCCAAGTCTTTTCACAACTCCCGGCAACTCCTTGCGAGCCCCGGGGCCGAAGTATGACACTTCGTTGAGGATAAATCTGTTTGCCATAGCTGTAAATTATATGAGTTAAGAGTTAAGAGTTAAGAGTTAAGAGTTAAGAGTTAAGAGTTAAGGGTTAAGGGTTAAGGGTTAAGGGTTAAGGGTTAAGGGTTAGGAGTTAGGAGCTTTGATTATTTCGAATTGTAAAGTATCGTGCCACAAGTGTTCCGCTTATGTTGTGCCAGACGCTAAAGATAGCTCCGGGAATGGTGGCAAGGGGATATGCTGCGAAATGCAATGTGGCAAGGCTGCTGGCCAATCCGGAGTTCTGCATACCGACCTCAATGGCGATGGCGCGTTTCTTGGGCTCGGAAAGACTCAGGAGTCGCCCTATCAAATAGCCGAGGCTCAATCCGCAGATGTTATGAAGCATGACAACCAACACGACAATCAGTCCACCAGCCAGCAGTTTGTCAGCATTTGCGGCAATGACAATGGCTACTATCAGGGCAATGGCTATCGAGGAAACGGCGGGAAGATAGTCTGTCGCTCTCTCCGTGAACTTCGGCCAAAGCCATTTTATCAGCAATCCGAGGACAATTGGAAGGATAACTACCCAGAGAATACTCAGCAACATGCCCGACACATCGACATTAACGCTCTTTCCCGCCAAAGCCCATGTCAACAAAGGTGTGAGCAGGGGTGCAAGCAAGGTGGAAACACCAGTCATCCCTACGGAAAGCGCCAAATCGCCTTTTGCAAGATAGGTAATGACATTCGAGGCCGTTCCGCCAGGGCAGCATCCCACCAGCACAACTCCGAGCGCCAGTGCCTCATCGAGAGAGAAGAGCTTCGCCAGCGCCCATGCCAAGAACGGCATGATGGTGAATTGTGCCAGACAGCCTATCAGCACATCCTTCGGACGACTGAACACTATCTTGAAATCCATAAGGCGTAGCGTCAAGCCCATTCCGAACATCACCACGCCCAAAAGATAGTTGATGACCTTGGGGCGCACTTGTTGGAACACTTCGGGGAAAGTCATCGCCAGCAAAGCAGCGGCAAGCACCAGGATGCCCATGTAATTAGAGATATAGCGGCAGAGTGTCTTCATTACTACATTATTTTATTATTATAGTTTTATCTTTTGCAGCTATCTTTGTATCCTTGAACAATTGCGGGTTATGAGAAAGCCTCATCTGTCCGGCACTGGCCACACGGATGTGTTTGACGACAACTTCCTCAGTAGGCGTGAATGGCAAGAGATTTGGGGCTGTGGCGTCGCGACGGAAATCACCAAAGACTGCAGGCCCTGTGTAGTTCGGATTGGTGATATGGGAATCGTCGATGGTGAGGTTCTCAAGGTACACTCGTCGAGGCAGGCGGCAAATGTAGCCGAAATCGTGCGTCCCTGGATTGGAACCGGATATGATGGTAAGGTTCCTCTCGTCCCTAACCGGACGGAAGGTGCTGTTACGGATGATGATATCGCCGTCCCAAGTGCTCCCATAATCGTCGCGGAGCCAAACGAATGTGCCTCGGTGCATCTCGCAATCCTCGATAAGCATCGTACCGAAGCCAACGGCCTGAACACCCATGTGCCCGAAGGTGCAGCGAGTCAGGGTGACATTTGCCACGCCCATGTGGGCATCGAAGCGTGAGATAACCATGTCGAACATGCGGAGGTCTTTGCAGAAGTTCGAGGCAAAGAGGCCCCAATAAGCTCGGTCGTCAATGTCGATAGTCTGCCGCCCGTGCTCAAAGAGGACATTCACACAATAGCCAGCAGTCATATCATAGGAGCCCATCGACACAGGCTTTCCGGCACTTCCGATGGTTTTGTATGTCATGTGAGGCGTAAGCAGGCAACCTGTCACAACCACATCTGCACAATAGTTGAAAATAAGGAATCCGCTATAAGGCGCTCCGTGGTCCTGCTCGCCTTCAACCAAGTGCGTGACATTTTCCACACGGACATTGGAGCGATTGACAACAATCCCGCGTCCCCGATATTTGTACTCGGACTCTGCCTGATTGGCTATCGTGGTGAAACAGCCGCCTTTGATGGTAAGCGTCTTCTCGTCGATAGGATAAGCCGTCATACGGGTTATCTCGTCATAGTCCCAAGTGATGGGCGAACGGCTATCCACCCTGCCTCTCTTGTCGGCAATAAAGACCTCCTTTTGCGGCGTTCCATTGTTTTGGTTGAGTCCGTAGCGGATATATACATTCTTTTTGCTGTTCTCGACGAAAACAAGGCTACGGGCTGGCAAGCGCACTCCTAGCCGCTTCTGCTCTTTCCGCAACTGGTGCACATCAGCGATGTCGATAGGCTTCTGCTTTGATTCCACCCGAAAGATGGGCGCCCTGTAGTCGTCGGTCACCACATCGTCGATAATGAAATGAGCCTTGCCGAAATCGACATTAGTTTGGATGACAGCAACCTCGCTGCCCCTACCGATGTAGTATGTCTTGTCGTCGGAAGCACGGACAGACATATTGTGTTCGTTGGCAGCCTTATGAGTAGCCACAATGGCAGCCTGATCGTCGTGGACACCGTCGCCAACCGCACCAAAGTCCTCGTAGGTGTAGTAGTCCTTTCTCGTGGGAACAGCGAGCAAGCCGAGAGTGAGGCAGCAAAGCATCGCCCATATTGACAGTCTTTGATTCATAGTTTCCGTTCTGCAGTTGTTTCGAGGAAACATCGATGTTGCAATGCAAAAGTAGCACTTTTTTCGCAATCCCGCAAGAACCAGTGCATAAAAATGTCTGAACTTTTATCTCGCTGAGCGCTGGCAAATCGCATGCAGGTTCTTGGATTCCCTTCTCCCCTATGCATTCTCCCTGCACAAACCAGACATAAAAAGAGAGCCCCAATAACTTATCGAGGCTCTCTTACTGTGTATAGAAGTGTTTACTTCACCTTGACTTCGTCGAGCTCTTTAACGCTCGGCATAGCACAAGCAAGCTTGGCTCTGCTCTCACTTAATCAAGACCTTTTTCGTCGTGCCATTTTCTGCACCTTTCCTAAATTTTTCATCGGACAGAAGGAAATATTTTTACAAAAAGATGCAACGGAATAGGGGATTTTGGGAGTCGGGACATGGGGCATCGGGCAACGCCACAGGTGAAGTTGGGCAACATCACACGTGGAGTTTGCAATTACCTCATGTGAAGTTGCCTAATGCCACATGTGGAATTTGGCCGAAATTCGTGCGGGATTTGACAGTAGTTTGTGTTAGACCGACACTTTCTTTGCTTTGTGGCTCAAAATATCCTTTTGCAACCAATTGAACGTCACAGAAAATTCGATTTAAGCGCATTTCTTGCGTTCAGGGTAGGAAAGTGCCACCGAAACAAAAATAATGCGCCAAAACGAGTCGGCTTAGGAAAAATGTTTACAAAAGCCGAAGGCCGAGGTGAGGGGTCTACGATGACGGGAGAAAGCAAAATCGTTATACAGGCTGTCGCATTACAAATGCTTATATTAAATGCGGTCGGATTTCAAATCCGCCCGAACAAAAGCGACAACAATTCTTCTTTTTAAATTTTTAATTTTTAATTTCCTTTACCCCACCCCTCGCTTCGCTCTGCCCCTCCCCTTAATGGGAGGGGAGTTGGGGAAGCAGCTCTCCGCTCCTTAAATGGGAGGGGAGTTGGGATGCTGAGCTCTCCGCCCATCTAAGGAATGGGAAGGGAGTGTCTAAGGAGATTGTTATCGCGTGGGGTGATAGTTGGGGCGGAGGGATACCTTGTCTTCTGTTGGGAAGTCCTTCGGGACGGCTTGCTTCACTTTTCCCGTTGCGCACCATTCTGCGCCTCGCAGCAGAAGTGTCTGGAAACCGGCGCATTGCATAGCAGGATTGTCTGTCAGGCTTTCTCCGCAATGGCCAAGCATGATGTGGAAAACTCTTCCCTTGCCATGCTTCAGGGTGAAGATGAGCGGTTCTTCGCGCCCCGAGCCCCTTTGCTCTGGGGAGGAATAGGCTGTATAGAGCAAGTCCTTGATGCCTCCCGGCCCTCTCATCCTGTCGTAGAGCTCGTCGCTGGCATGTTTCCATCGTGCCGGAAGACCTTTGGTGATGGGGTGCGAGTCAGCGCGACAATTGAGGACGAACTCGTGCCTATAGCCATGAGAACCGCCGTTACCGGGAGCATTGTCTGCCTGCAAGGCTCCGTCTTTCCAATAGAAATATGGCCCTGATGCCTCGTTTCTTCCTCCCCAGCCGCCAAGGGCTATCATCTCGTTGTACTCGCGCCAGTCCGTAAAGGCATTGTCGGCAGCATGATAAACCACCACTCCGCCACCGCCACGAACGAAGTCCATGAAAGCGGCATTCATGTCGGCCGACCAGTTGTCGCCGTTGTAGTCAAGCACCACGAGTTTGTACTTGCTGAAATCCACAGCGAAGTCCTTCATGTCCGCTCCTTGCTTGGGAGAAACCGCTATGTCGAGACTGAAAAGCCCCGAACTCTCGAGCGTCATCTTGAGAGCCTGATGGCTTACAGGCCAGTTGTGGTTGTTCTGCCCTGTGATGATGACACCACGAATAGGCTTACGAGCATTTATGCAGGAAACGGCCGAGAGCAGCAAAGCCCCCATCAAAAGAAAATACCTAATCGTCTTCATATTATTCAACATTTTAACCTTTTTACTCTTTCACCTTTTCAACTTTTCACCCATTTACTTTTTCACCTTTTCACCTTTTATTATTTTGGGTGTCCAGTTCCTGAAGAAGCGCAGCACTTTCTCCTGATTGTAGCCTTGTCCTTCCTCCAAGAAACTGGAGTCCTGAATGTGTATCACCCTACCCTCTTCATCAAGGATAACGAAGACAGGGAAACCGAAACGTCCACAATTGTTCAGACGTTTCATCAAGGCTGCGGCTTGTGCTTGCTTCTCTTCGCTTTCTGACTTTCGAGGATTATAGTTCACATGAATATACTCGAAGTTCTCATCAATGAGCTTGCTGATGGTGGTGTCGTTTGTGATGAAGTCAGCAAACCGAAGGCACCACGGGCACCAGTTGCCTCCTACTTGACAGACCACGAACTTGCCCTCAGCCTTTGCCTCGACAAGCGCCTTGTCTATCTGCTCAAGAGGGTTGATGTCTTCGTTATAAACCTTCTTCATAGCGGTCTGGGCATTAAGCGAAACGACCAGCCACAGGGCCACTAACGCTATGGCTATCCTTTTCATGACTTCACTTCCGCCACTACTTCGATTTCAACTAAAGCACCTTTCGGCAAAGCTTTTACAGCTACGGCTGAGCGGGCAGGATAAGGCTCGGAGAAGAACTCGGCATAGATGCTGTTCATATCCGCAAAGTCGTTCATGTCGGCCAGGAAGACAGTCGTCTTCACCACATCACTCATCGAGAGTCCTATTTCATCAAGAATGGCTTTCACATTGCTGAGAGACTGGCGGGTTTGCTCCTTGATGCCACCTTTTGCAAAGGCTCCAGTAGCGGGATCAATTGGAATCTGCCCCGAAGAGAACACAAGATTCCCCACTCGAATAGCCTGACTGTAAGGCCCGATGGCAGCAGGTGCGTTCTTTGTGCTGATAGCTTTCATATCCGTCGATTTAATTGTACGTTCTAAAGTTGTTCCTCTATTGGTTTCTCTAAGGCACTCGGCTCTACCATTGGCTCGAAACGTCCCACCACTTCGCCCTTCCGATTGATGAGGAACTTAGTGAAGTTCCACTTAATCTCGGGCTTCGAAGCATAGTCGGAATCTGCTTTGGACAGCATTTCATCGAGCAGCTTGGAGAGCGGATGCTCAGGAGCGAAGCCGGCAAAACCAGCCTTACTCTCCAGCCATTTGTAGATGGGATGCGCATTCTCGCCATTCACCTCTATCTTAGACATTAAGGGAAAGGTAACGCCATGATTCAGGCGGCAGAACTTCTCAATCTGCTCGTCGGTACCAGGTTCCTGATGGCCAAACTGATCGCAAGGGAAGCCGATAATGACAAGTCCCTTGTCTTTATACTTCTGATAAAGAGCTTCCAGTCCATCGTATTGGGGAGTGAAGCCGCACTTCGATGCGGTGTTGACGATAAGAAGAACTTTGCCCTTGTAGTCAGAAAAGCTCACTTCCTTGCCCTTGTTCGAGAGGGCTGCGTAATCATAAATCGTACTCATTTTGTTTGTCTTACAAGATAAAAGGCAAATGATGCTTGCCAGGATAATTAAACAGTTGTATTGTCTCATATCTTTATTCTTTTGATGAAGCTGATGAGATTGTGCCTATCGGTCTGTAATACTTGACGCTACTGCGTTGCTTACGACAGAGCGCAGACGAACCGTTGCTCCGCCCTCATCGGGATGGACGGAGTTGGTGAGCAGGATAACGCTGCAGTCCAGCTCGGGGTCAATCACGATGCCTGTACCCGTAAAGCCCGTGTGGCAGATGGTTTGCGGAGAGAAGAGGTCGCCATTGCATGAAGCATAGTCGCTATAACAATCCCAGCCATAAGTACGACCGAAGCGTTCAGCAAAACGGGGGACTGTTCGAAGCAGGCGAGCCGTCTGCTTGCTCATGATGCGCTTCCCGTTCCAAGTGCCTTCATTCTGAATCATGGCACATAGGATGGCAATATCCTCAGCCGAACTGAACAGTCCGGCGTTGCCGCTGATGCCACCATTCATGATGCGTGCCAAAGGGTCGTGGACCATACCGCAAAGCACACTGTCGGCTCCTTGTTTTGTCGTTGGAGCCACGATGCTTCGCCAGTCTTCGCCCTGAGGCATCAAGGCTGCCCAGCAAGGTTGGTCGGTATTGTGCCATACGCCATCGGCATCGGGAGCACAAGGAATGTAGTCAGTATGGTTCATGCCCAAAGGAGCGAAGATATGCTGGCGCGAGAAGTCGCGTAGAGACATCCCGCTGGTTTTCTCGATGATGCGCTGCAGGGTGATGAAGTTCAGGCAGCTATAACGGAAGCCATTGCCCGGTTCGAAGCCACGTTTCATGTGAGCGATATGCTCGATACAGGCATCGGGATTGGGCGTGGCGTTGGGGTCGGGAGAGTAGTATGCAGGCAAGCCTGAGGTGTGCGTCATCAGATGATGGATGCGAATGGTCGTCGTCTCGCCCGACTCGTCTTTCCAGTTCTCGAAACCCGGAACATAGCGATTCACGGCATCAAGCATTCGGAACTTCCCCTCTTCACAAAGAATGAGAGCGGAAATTGCTGTGGACATTGCCTTGCTGCACGAAGCCATGTCGAAGATTGTGTTCGTGGTCATCGGACGAACCACAGGCCATACTTGACGGTTTCCGTAGGCTTTCAGGTAGGCAATCTTGTCGTGTCGCACTACAGCCAGCACGGCCCCCGGAATGTCTCCCTGCTTGATGGCGTCCTCAATAATCGAGTCTGCTCTGAGCAGTTTCTGAGAATCCATGCCCACCTTCTCCGGACGCACATGTTTCAGTTGCTGTGCTTGGGCAACAAATGGAAAGGCCGCGAAGAAGAGCATCCATAGAATCTTTGTGATTGAACGCTTTAGCATATCATTAACTCTTTAACTATTTATCCTTTAACTTTTCCTCCTTACGATATCCGCTGGCAGTAAAGATGGCAAGAAGTGTGTCGGCTTCATCGGTAATGCGCACCTCGCAGAAAGGCAGATGATGGTGGTTGACCAGTTCTTGGGCCCGAGCAGAGATGACACCTGATTTGGCTCCACGGACAAAGGTGATGTTGGCTGTAGATGTTACCGTCAAAGTACCGTGGCTGTTTGTCGCTGCAGCAAAAGCTAAATCTGCAAGAGTGAAAAGCACACCTCCCTGAACATAGCCGCCCGCATTCAGATGGCGAGGCTCGATCTGTACTTGTGTACGGGCATAGCCCTCACCTATCTCAACTATCTCTATCCCGTTCTGCCGAGCGAACTCGTCGTGAAGAAAGAAGTCTTTTAGCTCTTGAATTCTATTCATTATTGATGCTTACATGGATAATTCTTTGCAAAGATACAAAAAAAAGAATAACAAAGAAAATGGGAAGCAAAAAAAGCCTCCCATTTTTGTAAGGTTATCGAAAACGAACGTCAACAGAACAGATATTCTGCTGCACATTAATGTGCGCCATAGACCTCGATATCGCCGATGCGGACGAAGCCGTCGGTACCACCTTTGGTGACGCTGACCCGTACATATTGCGCTTCAACCGGAGCAATGCTGGCATCGTTCACAGGGGCGATGTTGTTGGTGTAGTTGCCTACCACAGTCCATGTTTCGCCGTCGAGGCTGGTCTCAACCGTGAAGTCGCGGCTGTTGAGTTGGGGTTCCAATCCGCCTGCCTCGGCATGTCGCACCACATAGCGACTAATCTGGAAAGGTTCCTTGAAGTCCATCTGCACCCAAGCTGGTTCGTCTTTGGTTTTGGAAATCCACATATAACCATCGGAAGGCGAGCCGTTGGCAGCATAGTTGACAGACGTCTTGACCGGTGACGAGGTAATCGACATATCCTGCAACAGGGTGAGGTTGAACGGCAAATGGTGTGCCTCGTTGTAATAGCTGAACCAATGGTCGGCACGGACGATATTGACGTTGCCTGGCGAAAGTTTGTCGAGCTTGTTTTTTAGTGCGACGAGTTTGTCGGGGCCTAAGTTCCAGACGTCTGCCTGTCCTGTAACGAACATTGGCGAGGTTCCTTTGAAGTTCTTGATATCGCGGTTGAAGAACTCTGCCATCTCGTCCACGCTGCCGCGATAGCAAGGGAACTGAGGTGCGATGGGCAGCCAACCGGACTGTACGGCATAAGCAAGTCTGCCCGTCTGTCTCTCATAGTCGTTGATGGTGAGTCCGTAGAGGTAGGGGCAGTTGTCGGCGTATGCCTTGCGCTGTTCGGCGCTGATGTTATCCCATATCGTAATGACACGGAGGCCGGCCTTCTCAATGTAGCGTTGGGTTAGCTTGGTGTATGGAGTTAGGATAGAGCCCGACGATGTGAAGTATTCGCCGCTGCCTTTGCCTAACCCATTGAAAGGCATGGCATAGCCGAGGCCTGAGGGACCGCTGACGAAACAGTCATTGGCAGTCGCCTTGTTGTAATAGTAGTTAAGCATGGAAGGCGAAATGTCGGCAAGGGCTGGGCTGATGGTCCAGTTCATGGCCATCTGGCCGCGACCGTTCTGTTCAAATATCTTGGCCATAGCATGCTGGCAGTACTGAATATTGTCGCCGTCGCTGATATAGACGGCAGCATATACCTTGTTTTCCAGCTTCGGACGCTTGGGCACGGGCTTTATCTTTATATTTTTGTTGACGGCTGTATATATGGTGGTGTTCTCGAAGAAGTCGGCAGGCACGACGGACAAGCCATAGCTGGTGGCAGCGCCCACGCCGGAGCGTTCTTCCGGAAACCAACCCAGGACAATATCGCGGCCAGGCGTCATGTCCTTGAGCATACTGCCGAGCAAGGTTTGTTCGTTCGCAACACGTGGGTCGAGCCAAATGCATGCCGAGCCGCAGGCCGCAGCGATGTCGTGAACATAAGGAATGCCCGGGCGTTCGCTGATGAGAAGACGATGATTGCAGCGGCTCCAGTAGTTTCTGAGGAGGTATCTGTAAATCGCCAAGGGCGTGGTATAGGTGAGCGTCGTGAGGTCGGTGACGACGGGGAAATCCATGCCGTTCGCCACAAGCTTTGCCTGTATCTCTGTGGTCACGGGGAGCAGGCGGTCAAGCCCTGCTATGGTGACGGCGAGGTTGGAATAATGCTTGCTCTTCTCGGTGCTGTATAGCACCAGGCCATTTATTTCGCTCTTGTAGCGCTTGACAAGGCTGTAGGGAGATTTCGAGGAGATGACAGACAAAGAGTTCGAGATGCCGTGTGCCGAAGGCCATGTATCAAGCGGTTCCTCGTTGTGGTTATAGAGGAGGATGCGCGGACGGGTGCGGTTGACGAGGCCCTGCAGCGTGCTGAACATGATGCGTTCCTCATCGCTGAGCGAGGCATCGTTCATATTCAGCGTATATATTGTAGAAGCGGGCGGGAGGAAGAAGGGCAGCAACCGGTCTTCGGGCCAGCAGAGCTCATCGGCCTCGAGGATGCGGTTCTTGTTGACATTGAGGTTATACGTCGTGTCGGCAAATGTTATCCTTTCTATCTCGTTCACATCCGTACGGAGGAGGGCGCCATTAGTAAGCTTCGTAAGCATCGTGGCGGGCTGCTGAGCCATCAGTTGCACAGCTCCCAGCAGGGCGAAAGCCAGTAGAAATATCTTTTTCATCTTGCAAAAGTCATTATTTAAAGTCCATAGTGCATAGTGCATAGTCCATAGTCTGTTGTCTATTGTCCGTTGTCCTTAAAACCTTATCTTGGAAACGAACGTGCCTACTTTGACGATGAAGATGCCATCGCCCAGCGTGGCGCGGTTCAACCGCAACTCGCCTCCGGAGGAGGAAGGAATGGCTACGTTGCGTCCGTCGATGGAGTAAACGAGAGGCTTGACGCCATCGGGGATGCCACGAAGCAATACACCGCCGTCCTGCAGCACGCAGGCAAAGCCTTTCATCTCGCTGATGCCTGTGGCGGTGTTGAACAATATTTCTTCGATTTCCGAGATTTCAAACTGCAGGGAGGTTCCCGTATCCGGCTTTATGGTGAGCCTGCCGCTGGTGACGGTCACCACGGGATTTGTCTCAAAGAGAACGGTGGCCGTCTCGCCGCCTGATGTTTTCACTTGGAGCCCCTGTCCGCCTTCGTCCACGGTCAGGAAACTGATTTGCTTCAGTTCGGCCACACGGACCTGAGCAGTCGTGCCGTCGGCCTTTTGGACGTTCATGACCTTTTCCTGAGCCTGCCCCGAAAGGGCGCCAAGGAAGAAGGTCACCACAAAAAGTAACTTTCTCATTGCCTTAAATAAACTAATACGCATCTTTTTTTTGCAAAGATACGATTTTTTTGTAAAGCGCAACGCATTCGCTCCCAAAAAGAATACCAAAGAGAAACTTTTGCCATTTTGCCCCCCTCTTGAGGGCATTGAAAACGCCGGCAGCGGCGATGGCAATTTCCGCGTGCGGCGTTGGCAATCCCCGGCTGCGGCGTTGGGCATCGCCGCACGCGGCGTTTTCGCATATCGCCAGCCAAGTTTCCACACACCTCTTATCATTCCTATAATCAGAGGATTAGACAAGACACGCGAAGGACGAGGGGTAACTGCTTTTGGGGGCTGCCCTCCTGATTATTGCATCACGTCGATTTCGAACTGAGGTGCAGGCAGGCCGTCGGTGTTAAAGAGGGACGGATGGGGGAAGTCGTCCCAAGCATAGCGGATGGCAGTAGCCGTTTTGTCGGCTGGCTGGTCAACAATGATGGCATGCGGTCCTGCAATGTGAGCCGTCGCCGATTGGTAGGTGCCGTCAACGCAGATGCTGAATCCTTCCAGGGCGGTTCGGGCGGCAAGCTTGCCGCTTTCTTTCTTGAAACGGAGCAGAATCTTTCCGTCTCGTATGCGTGCCGAGGAAGGCAGCGGCCCACCGGCAGCCGGCAGATGTTCGCCGTAGGCCAGACGCCTCATCTGCAGGGCAACGCGATGCCCCGCGATGTGTTTGTCCTGCGGGTGAATGTCGTTAGCCTCGCCGGTGTCAATCAGAGGCACAAGAGCCGTCTTCGGTATGCGCTGCGCTGCGAGATATTGTTCGTGGCGGATGCGCGACCAGCCAGGCTCGACCGACTCTAAGTGGCTTGGGCTATAGAAAGGCAATTGGACGATCACGAAGGGTATGTCGTGCTCAAACTGCTGCCGCCACGACGAAGCCAACGCCGTGAGGTAGTCGGCATAGCGCTGTGGCGTGTCGATGTTCGACTCGCCTTGATACCAGACGATGCCGCGGAAGGGGAACTGCCGCAAGGGGGCTATCATGGCGTTGTAGAGGGCTTCAGGGCAATCCACGAGGTATGTGCAGCGGGGGCGCTCCGGACGTGTGCATCCCACTGCCATCTGCAGCGTGTCGGGAAGGGGGATGATGTGGTTGCCTATCTCCAGCTGATAGCGTTTGCCTGGCGTGAAATGCGGCTTGCCGTTTTGGGAAATCAGATGGACGACGATGTCGTTCTCCCCCTCACGCAAGAGACCTGCCGGCACGCTGTAGATGCGCGGCGGATATTCGTAGGTGGTGTTGCCGATGCAGCGTCCGTTGATGAAGATGGAGTCAGCATCCTTCATAGCTCCGAAGCGGAGGCGTGCAGGATGCCCGGCAAGGGCAGCGGGCACCTTGGCGATGGTGCGGAACCAATATGAGCCGTTGCGTCCGCGGCTCCATTCGTCGAACATTCCGATGCGCTGCCACGAAGCGAAGTCGTAGCCAGGGCTGCTCCATCGTCGGAGCACGCTGTCGCACGCATTCGTCTGCACATCCCATTCGGCTGCGGCACGCTGTTCCGATCGACTTACCGAGTCTGCCCAATTCGTCTGGCAGTGGCGGGGCTGATGGAACTCCTGGGCGAAGTCGTCGAACGCCTCGAGCGTCTCTCGTGGCATCCAGGCCTGTATTTGTGTCCCGCCAACGGCGCTGTTGATGATGCCTATCGGCACGTGGTATCGCTCCTGCAGCTCGCGTGCCATGAAGTAGCAGAGGGCGCTCACCTCGCCGCAGTTATCGGGCGTTATGTCCTGCCACGGACGGGCATTCATATCGTCGTCGGGATGGAGATAGTTGTATTGATGTGGTATCTTCAGGTAGCGAATGAGCGGATTGGCATAGTCCCGAACCATGGCGGCCACGCTGTCCATGCAGCGCCGAATGGGAAGTTCCATATTCGACTGGCCGCTGCAAAGGAAGACGTCGCCAATGAACACGTCGTGTATCACGAGGTTGCCGACCGTCAGCACGTACGGGCCGCCAGCCTTCATCTTCGGCAAAAGGACTTCCCACTTGCCGTCCTCGTCAGCCGTTGCTGTGGCGCGATGACTGTTCAGTTCCACATTGACCTTGCTTCCAGGTGCCGCCCAGCCCCACACGGGGATGCGAGCTTCTCTCTGCAGCACCATGCCGTCGCCGAAGAAACGGGGCAATCTGAGCCGCCGCACTTGAGGCAAGGCCTGCGGGGCAGGAGCGCTGTAGTTATCCATCTGCAAACGGAAGGCTTGCAACTCGGGGAGCGTAAAGACTGTCGGCAGGGAGCCCGCGGGCAACGGCATGCGCGAGAAGGTTTGGAAATAGAGGAGGCAGGCATCGCGCCACCATTGCGCATCGTCGGCCTGACGCTGCAGTCGCCATAATTGCGCTTCGTAGCGCTCACGGTCAACGTATGGCTTGACCTTCTGCCAGATGCGCACAAAGTCCAGCGCCTCCTTCACGCCATGGTCATAATGTCGGCAAAGATGCTCCCAAAGCGTCTGCCCGTCGCTCAGCCGATAAGCCCAAGCCACATGATGGAACCAAAGCAGAAGCGATTCCGGGCAAGACTCTATATTATTATATAATGTACGCAAGGGCTCGGGATATTGCGCCACATTATTTGACCCTTGCGCTCCTTTAACGCACGGCTCAGCATGATCGCTGCGGTTGAAGCCGATGCCAATCGAGTCAGCCCGATGATAGTAACGCGGCAGCCAGTCCTCACGCCATCCGGCTCGTTCGCACCAAGGCTCCGGTCCGTAGTGATGGTCGGCGGCAAAGATGTGATGGAGCCCCATCGGCATCATGTAGTCCACCAGCGCCTCGTGGCTCCGCATTAGGAGGTCGGCGACGGGGCTCACGAATCGCATGTCGCTTGAATAGTTCTCCCGCAGGAAGTCCTCTGCTATGTGGCGAGGACTGGCCGCAGGGTCGCAGGCCAGGCGTCCGAAGCCGTACCAATTGGCCAAAGCCAGCGGGTTGGCCGTCCAGTTCTCCGCATCGCCCGTGTTCGCCACGCCAGCCACACCTTCCAGCTGCACGCCCGCAGACGCCAGTTGCATGAAGAAGTCTTGCCACATGGGGACAAGGAAACAAGTATGGATGCTGTGCCCGGTGTACTCCTGCGTGATTTGAAGTTCGGCCATCATCCGCGTCTTTTTCATCGCAAAAAAGAGAGGCGAAACAGGTTCACGAGGCTGGAAGTCGATGGGGCCGTTCTTTATCTGCAGGATTACATTGTCGGCAAATAGCCCGTCGAGAGGCACGAACTCGCTGTAAGCCTGACTGGCGCGGTCGTCGCCCGTAGGCGCATAGACAAAAGCCCGCCATATCACGACGCCCCCATGCCCAGCCAGAGCAGCGCCCAGCATGTTCGCTCCCTCGGCATGACTGCGCCCGTAGTCGGCAGGGCCTGGTTCGCCCTCGCTGTTCGCCTTTACGAGAAAGCCTCCGAAATCGGGAATCAAACCGTATATCTCGTCCGCCTTCCTCTGCCACCACGCCTGCACCTGCTTGTCCCTCGGGTCGGCGGTCGCGAGTTCGCCCAAGGCTTTTGGCGAGGCGAAGTTGACGGAGAGATACACCCTGACACCGTAAGGGCGCAGCACATCGGCGATGCGAGCCACTCGCCGCAGCATATCCGTCTGCAGCATCAAGGGCTTGGCATTCACATTGTTGAGCACGGTGCCGTTGATGCCATAGTCGCGCCCTCGGCGCCCGTACTCCTCGTAGCGCCTCAGAAGATGTCGCGGCAGGCGCTTCCGTGGGTCGGCAGGAATCTCCTCCCATTTCCAGAGCGAACGGCCGGCATAGCCGCGCTCCACCGTCCCGTCGGGATTGTCCCAATGGTTCATGAGGCGGAGCCGGAAGGCTTTGCCCGGCTCGGCCGCAGCGGGCATCACAACCGCCAGGAGCAACAAGAACAAACATAAGCGCCTCATCATGCCTGCGTCATTTTTCATTGCAAAGATACAAAAAAATTAAGAATTAAGAATGAAGAATTAAGAATGAAGATGCTTTAGCTCGATGAAATCAATGAAGAATGGAGAATTTAGGATGAAGAAGCGACGCTCGACGGCCGAAGGGAAAGTCAATGAAGAATTATAGCGAGAGAAAAGCACGTTTATTCTTTCCTTGCACAGCCGATTATAATCGCCGCTGCCCGGATTTATGCTCGCTGGCAAAAGAACAAGCCTTCTCCGGTCTTCGGCAAATCAATACGCAGGTTGCAAATGGAGAAACGCAGGCTGCAAATGCAGATTCACAACTTGCGGCTGTCGGTATGCAACTTGTGGCTCAACAACAACTCACAGGGAAATCGCAAACGCCAAACGGGGGGAACGCAAACATCGCGTGGGTAGTTTGCAAACTACACATGGTTAACTCGCAAACTTAACGTGGATAACTCGCAAACTTAACGTGGATAGTTTGGCAACATGGCTGCAACGTCGTGCTCACAAACTATAAGCCCCCGCGTTTTGCGGCGCAGGGGCTTTGTCGGTCTCCGATGTCTCTCACCTGACCGCTACCTTTTTCCCGTCGATGATATAGATGCCGGGGGACAGCTTGCCGTCGGTCAGCTTGCCGCCCACCTTTTGGCCGCTGAGGTTATATATCGCCCCTAGATGAGGGACGGGGGCTGATACGGGGCTGACGATTCCGTCGTCGATGTCGGATTGAAGCATCTTTTCGCGGAAGGTGTCGATGGTGGCGTTTGTGATGGTGAAATAGGAGGTCAGGTACTTGCGAAACTTCTGCTCGAGCGTCTCTCCCTCCATCAGCTCCACGGCAGCGAACATCTCGTCGAGCTGCCCCTTGCTGCACGGGGTGTTGAAGAAGGAGAAGTTGGTCAGCTCGTAGTCCTTGTAGATGTCGCTCTTGCTCATGCCGAGCACGCCTTCGAGCAGAAAGGCCAGGGTGCCCGTGCGGTCGCGACCGATGGCGCAATGGAAATAGACGGGCTTGTCGTTCTTCACGCTGGTCATCACGTACTGCAGCGCTGTCTTGTAGGTTGCCTTGGAATTGGTGAGGCCCTCCATGTGGCTCTGCGTCTGCCCGAGCGGCGTGCGCTTGTAGGCAACGCCGTTCCCCAAAACAGACTTCGTGATGCTCCTGGCTTCGCTGTCGCTGCGAAGGTCGAGCTCTGCCTTGATGCCGGCCAGGCGCAACGCCTCGATGCCTTGGGGCGTGAGGTCGTGGCCTCCGTTCAATTCGGCGCCACGGAATATCATGCCGTATCTGACCGTCTTGCCGCTTGCCGTCGGCCAGCCTCCGAGGTCGCGCACATTGGCTGTGCCCTCGACTTTGAGGTGCCGCATCTGCCCTGCTGTGGAGAAGGAGAAGTTGGCAGGCTCCGCCCCCTGTAGTCCATAGTCCATAGTCGTCGGAAGTCCATAGTCCATAGTCCATAGTCCATAGTCGGTTGTCTGTTGTCCGTTGTCTGTTGTCACCTTGCAGAAATAGGTGTGGCCGGGGATGAGGTTGTATATCTCGAACGAGGCGGCATCGGCAGGCACGCTCTGGGTGACGGCATCAGAGAAGTCGGCTTTCTCGCTCCAGGTTATCCATTGCGCCTCTGCCGTGGTGTCGCGTTCCCAAAAGACTTCGACGGGCAACGGCCAGTCGCGTCGCTCTGGCGGGCTTTGGTTGTAGGTGCTCACCTTGCTGGCGTCGCTTTGCGTGTACTCGAAATCGTGCACAAAGCCTCGCACCCTGCCATTCTCCAGATTGTAGTCCATGCGGAACATGCCAGAGGTGGCGGGATGCAGGCGCCACATCTGACGCGTCTCCATGCTGGCTGGATAGCTGTAAGTCCTCACCCTCGAACCGGTATAACTGTAGGGATATGTCGAGGTGCCCTGTATCTTGAACCGTCCGCCACCAACGGACGTAATCACCTGCTCGGTCGTTGGCTCCTTCGTCAGCTTTATCGGCCTTCCGTTGGAGTTGGTGCCGATTATCGGGCCGACGTACATCTCGTTGTCGGCGCACTGCATCAGCCAATTGCCGTTCTTGCGAATGAGCTTGAAATAAGGCGGTGCCTCAAGCTCTTCGAGCTGGACAGCCTTCAGTCCGTCGGAGCTCGCCTTTTCTGGATTTCCTTGCAGCACGTAGCCGGGGAAGGCCACGTTCTCGATGTAGTAGAAGCCTTCGTGGAGCGGGTAAGAATAAAGCGAATCGTAGGCCATGATTATTCCGTTGATGGCTTTGTTGAGCTGCTCCAGTGTGGCATCCTCACCAAGCGACTGTGCCTCGGCAATGATGTCGCCCAGCTTCTTGACGCTGCTCGAGGAATAGCAACCCGGGTCGGTACCGACGGCATCTCCCGTGGGAAGCTTGGGAAGGTACTCGTTGAGCACGCTTTGCAGGTCGTCGTAGTTGAACTCTACCCAGAGGTCGCCTATGATGTCGTATTTGCTCCATGCGGCATCGGAGACAAAGGCCGAGAACATCGTGGGGCGCACATGAACATTCGCTCCCGTGAAGTCGAAGGTGTAGGAGCGCAGCACGGGCACAGCGTCGCAGTTCATATAGACCTCGTATTTCTTGCCGCCATAGATGCAGAGCTTGTCGCCCCATGTATTTGCTGCTATGTTCTCGCCGAAGGATATCTTCTCGAGCTCCTTATTGTAGCCAAGCGCTTCGTAGTCCATGAGGGTCACGGAATTGGGCACAGCAATCTCCGTGAGTTGCGTCTGATAAATGGCCTTGTAGCCGAGACGGGTAATGCCTTCAGGCAGGTTGAGCGCCGTGATATCGGCATAATGGAAAGCATAATCGCCCACCTCGGTCACATTATACGTCTGCCCCTTCACCGTAATCGATGCAGGTATTGTCACCTCACCGCTATAGGGGCATTTGTTGGTTGACGAGGGCTGCTTCTCGTTTGGGTATGTCACAGCGACGGTATTGTCGCCCGTAATCTTATATTTGATGCCGTCAATCGTCAAATCCTTATCGGTAATGTCGGCATCGTTGAACGGCACAGGATAATCGGTGCCTTGTGCCCAGTTATATCTGTTCAGCTTCTCGGGCAAGGTGCCGTCGGTAAGTTGGGCGACGGTCACTTCGGTTACGCTTGGGACCTTAGATGTCGCGCTGCCGGCAACGGGCTGGCCTTCGAGGATATAATTGTTGACGTAGGAAGCGACGTCGGACGTATTGTTGCCCACCAAAGCGCCGGTGCGGGTTGCGCTCTTCGGGCTTGTGATGGTGCCGATGCTCAGGTTGTTGACAATGCTCACGCCAGTCCTTGCGCTGCTGCTATAGCCGACGATGCCGCCCTGATAGGCACTGTTGCTGTTTATACCTGTGGAGATGAGCGAGCCGGCGAAGAGGCAGTTGCTCACCTTTGTATCGTTGGCATCAGGCCAGCCCAAGATGCCAGCCACCTGCAGATTCGTGGCAGCGCCGTTGATGGTGCCGTCGTAGGTGCAGCGATTGATGGTGCTCCCCTCTGCTCTCGTCACGATGCCTGCCATGCGTTGCGACACCTGATTGGTATTTGGATTAGTGATGTTGACCGAGCACCAGATGTCGCGTATCTGATGGTTGCCGGAGGATTGGGCCACCACGCCAGCTGCGAAGTGGTCGTATGTGGTGCCGGAAGCAGTCACAGAACCCGAAATCTTGAAATCGTGGACGTCGTTCGTCCCATTATGGACGCCGATGAATGCAGAGAAGTTTGTCGAGGCGTCGGTAGCTATCTTGAGGTTCTTTATGCTGTGCCCTTGCCCGTCGAATTCGCCGCTGTGCTTGCTTGCTCCATTGCCCATCGGAATCCACGGACGGTTCTCGAGGTCTATGTCGGCCGACAATCTGACATCTGCAGCGCCTAAGCCGCAATTATTCACCATCTTTGCCAGCCAGAAGAGTTTGCCGCCATTGTCAATCTCGAAGAAGCCGTCGGCTCCCTTCTTGATGCGCTCGTACGGAGCCGTCGTGCAAGTGCAGAAGCCGTTCACATAGTTGTGCTCATGCGACGGTTCTTTAGGCGTTGCGATGACGATATTGGGCACCTTGCGGACCGAGCCGTCGCTCGTCCTGTTGATGATGCCGGCATCTGATACCCAAAGGGTCGACGAGCCGCCGCCGTCGAGGTTGATGGCATCGGTCATGCCGAGGTCTTCGGCCAAGGAGACCATATTAGGCAGCGAGAAGCCGGAGGCACCGTCCATGCGACCCTCCATCACTATCATATAGATCGTCCCGTCAGCACATTTGCCGAGCATCGTTCGCGGATGCGGACCATAGAAGCCTTCGCCGCCGATATAGGGGTTCTGGCTCGTCCCGTTCCGCCGGATGATAGGTCCGGTCACAAGAAAGCTCTCGTAGTTCTTGCCCCATGTGGCAAGCTGCGTGGAGGTGGTGGATGAGCCATAGGGCAGAATCGTGAACGAACCGTCCTTGAAGCATATCACGCCGTTGCAACGAGCGAACTCAGCCTCCGTAGTCGCAGCAACCTCGATTCCATCTACCCAGAGAGCCGTACAAGAGGTGTTGTTCGACATGTTGAAGTAGCTGCCGTTGATGGCCACCGTAGCTCCCGCCTCAGCAGCCAAGCCGTTGGTTCCCTTCGTGGAGTACTCCTTGTCGAAGAGCATGGTATACATCGATTCCGATGAGTACTTGGCAATCGACAGCCTCTGGGGGTTGCCATAGAGGTCTGTGAAGCTCGCCTTGCCATAAGTCACGCCGTCGCAGGTCTGCCAGCCCCAATCGGCATTGGCAAGCACTGCAGCATAGTTCGTTCCGCTCTGCGCAGCTGCCGTGATGGTCAGGCAGGCAAGCAGGATAGAAAGATAAGTCTTGAAAGTTGTTAGTTTCATGGGTAAGAATAATTAGATTTGCGTATGCAAATTTACGAATAAGTGAGCAAAACGCAAAAGAAATGCGGTTAATTTGTATCGTCGCACACTAAAAAAGACTCTCGAGGCACAGGAATTCCCCTTTCTGCCGAAACAGAATCTTGAGACGCAGCCTGCGTATGCAGATACACAACTTCCGACCGAACATACGCAGCTTGCGTCTGTAGAAACACAGCCTGCGTTTTAAAAATCAAGCAAAGAAAAAGAAAGAAGCCAGGCCGTTTCTTTCTGTATTTCAGCGTGTAATGTTGGAAATGTTGTATCTTTACAACATCAAACAAAAGATATGCAAAGATACATTTGTTTCAAAAGGAATGCAAACGGAGTCAAGAGTCTTGCTGATTTACGATAGTATATGACTCAATTATGTCGTTTGCTGTGCCTAAATATATAACTACACACGTTTAATTGGGAAACTACACACGTTTAATTGAGAAACTACACACGAGTCGATAGAGGATTAAGGAAGTGTCGTTGGATTATCTTTCCATTACAGGCTCGACTCTGTATCCTTCGCGTCGAAGCATGGCTATCAGCCCATCGTCGCCCAGCAAATGACGGCAACCAACGGCTATCAGGCAAGGTCTTTTGGCGATGTTCTCCTTGATGACAGGTATCCATGCCTCGTTTCTATCGCGCAGAAGGTGCTCGCTCTGGTAGTCCTTCTTATCTGTCATCCCGTTCCCATAAACCTCTTCACTCCACTTCGTCAGCTCATCTTCAAACTCTTGAAGGAACTGGTTAAACTTGCAGGTATCGTTCTTAAGATAGGCTTCATGGAACTTTGGGAACTGGTAGAGGCTGTCATTATTCATCCGATGAACAAGCTTGTAGATGATTTTGGCTTGCTCCTTCATGGAAAGCGTGTCGATGTATTTTGTATCTGTGTACATGGACATTATCATTCCCATCGCAGATGACGTTGTTTCCAAGCCGCCGGTTTCCTTGCCGCGCTTGACGACTTCCTCGTGCAAGGCCAAGTCCACGCTTCTGCACATCCTTACCTTCGCGAAAGCATACATACTCAAGCGGATACACCAATAGCCGGGTGTCTTCTTCCAGTACTCCACGTCCTTCATCTTGTAGGACATGAACTTGTTGACCTCGTTGAAGTGCGCCACGCTGTCGAAGAGCGGCTTGTAGAACACGCCCTCGGGCATCATGTATTCCGGGCCAGGATTTATAATCCGCCTATAGAGTTGTTTCAACTCTTCATTCAAGCCGTTCTGTTCGTCAGTCTTTGCATCGGCTTCAAAGATGACGGTTTGAGCCTCGTCGAAAGCTTTGGAAAGCCCTGTGATGCTGTATATCTCCTCGTCGGTGAAGCTGATGCCGTCGCCGTGGCAAGTGCCGAAGAGATAAGAGTTCTGTGCCAACCCGTTGCCGCTGATGGTCCACAGCCAGCCGGGATTGGATTCAGTTTGTGCCTTTGCAATAAAAGCGATGAGGGTAAGCAGGAAAGTGAAGGTTAGCCTTTTCATAATCTTTTACTTTATTTAATATACTGCCCGAAAGTCCCAATGTTGAAACTTTCGGGCAGCAATAGTAATATGTTTTAATGATGATTTAGCTACAGAAGCTGAGCAGAATGCCTGCTGCAACAGCACTACCAATGACGCCAGCCACGTTGGGGCCCATAGCGTGCATCAGCAGAAAATTGCGCGGGTCAGCCTTCTGGCCTTCGGTCTGGCTCACGCGAGCTGCCATAGGAACGGCGCTCACACCTGCACTACCGATGAGGGGATTAATCTTCTCCTTCAGGAAGAGATTCATAATCTTTGCCATCAAAACACCACCAGCACTACCAATGCCAAAGGCAACGATGCCGACGCAAAGGATGGCGATGGTCTGGAAGTTGAGGAAGGCACTTGCTGTAGCTGTTGCACCAACGGTGACACCCAGCATGATGACCACGATGTTGTTCAGTTCATTCTGTGCAGCCTTGCTGAGGCGCTCCACTACTCCACTCTCCTTGAAGAGGTTGCCGAGCATCAAGCAGCCGATAAGCGTGCCTGCAGAGGGAACAATGAGGCTCACCACAATAGCAACCACAATTGGGAAGATAATCTTCTCCTTCTTGCTGACTGTGCGAAGCTGGCTCATGCGAATCTTGCGCTCTTTCTCGGTAGTGAGGGCACGCATGATGGGAGGCTGAATGACGGGTACCAAAGCCATGTAGCTATAAGCAGCCACAGCAATGGGACCAAGCAGTTCAGGAGCAAGCTTGGACGTCAGGAAGATAGCGGTAGGACCATCTGCGCCACCGATGATACCGATGGAAGCGGACTGGGCTACAGAGAAGCCGAAGACGTCAATCTGCGTTACCAGGAAGGTAGCGAAGATGCCAAGCTGTGCAGCAGCACCAAGCAGGAGGCTCTTGGGGTTGGCAATCAGCGGACCGAAGTCTGTCATTGCACCTACACCAAGGAAGATGAGGCAAGGATAAACGCCAGCCTTCACACCCATATAAAGGATGTCGAGCAGACCGCCATGTGCCATGATGTAGCCGTAGCTGTGGTAGTTAGGGCTGCTGGGATTGAGGAACTCGTTGTTCCACATGTCAGAGTCGAAGAGGCCAGCGCCAGGCAGGTTACTCAGAATCATGCCGAATGCGATGGGCAAGAGCAGCAAGGGCTCATACTCTTTCTTGATGGCAAGCCAGAGCAGGAAGCAGCCGATGAGAATCATGACAGCATTCTTCCAACCCTCTTCCTGCACGAAGAAAGTGACGAAGCCCATCTCGTTGATGAACTTGCTCACACCCTCTTCCAAGTTGAAGTCAGTAGCCAAAAGAGGCGTTGCAACAAGGAGAAGCAGGAGCAAACTAATATACTTTTTCATATTGTTTAGTTGACAAGTTAACGAGTTGACAAGTTAATTCTTTATTCTTAACTCTTAACTCTTAATTCTTAATTATATTAGTCCAGCTCAACGAGTGCTTGTCCGCTTTGTACCTGATTGCCTGTCTCTACAAGGATGGCCTTGACAGTACCGCCGAACTCAGCTGTGATGTTGTTCTCCATCTTCATAGCCTCCATCAAGAGGACTGTGTCGCCAGCATTGACGGTATCGCCCACCTTGACGGTCACCTTTGTGATAGTGCCTGGAAGAGGAGCGGTTACAGTCTTTGCACCAGCAGGAGCTGCAGGAGCGGGAGCTGCCTTCTTTTCTACAGGAGCGGGAGCTGCAGGAGCGGGCTTCGGAGTAACCTCGGCCTTTGCTGCGACGAAGTCGGCAACCATCTCAACGAGCAAGTCGCCCTGATTGACACTTTGTCCCTGAGTGACTGCAACACGCTTAACGGTTCCGTCCACTTCGCTCACGATGTCGTTGGCCATCTTCATAGCCTCGAGAACGAGCAGAACGTCACCGCGCTTAACACGCTGGCCGTCGGTAACATTAATCTTCGTAACTGTGCCGGGAAGTTCGCTGTTGACATTCTTTGTGCCGCTTGTCCGGGCTTCTGGCGTTGCGGGAGCCATTGCTACACGAGGACCTTGAGCCTTTGTCTGGGGAACTTCTACCTGATAGGTCTGACCATTGACGGTAACCTTCATCTGTCCGTCCTTGAGGTCTTCTACGGTGGCAGCATAATCCTGACCACCTATCTTAAACTTGAATTCTTTCATTTGTTTTTATTAGTTGACAAGTAAACGAGTTGACAAGTTAATTCTTAACTCTTAACTCTTAATTCATAACTATTTAAAGTCTTGGGTTCAGTGTTGCGCCCCAAGCGGAAGGATATGGAACGATAGTCAGGACACGGCTTTCGCGATTGTCTCTCTCGTTGAAGTAGAGATAGAGAG
>JAEEGJ010005431.1_pt1 | contig 40145 bp, 39 predicted proteins | sample 8958761 | NCBI WGS metagenome assembly JAEEGJ01 (sample SAMN16246546, study PRJNA631951) | gut metagenome | biome: gut microbiome; feature: rumen; material: RS-attached | host: Bos | place: Iran: Karaj | collected 2018-10 | reverse complement strand
CGGGCCTTTCACCATGAAAGATGAGATTTTCCTCACAATCGATGCTCTGAAGCAGATCCTGGACGGCAATTAAACAATTTCATTTCACTAATTGCGCAACAACTGCTATCATACCGACGGAGGAACCTGAAATGCGCGCGAAGAAGCCCAGGATGACGAATGTCTTATGGATGCTTTTTTCATGCATGTTCTACATAAGCGCATTCACTTTCGGCGGTGGTTTTGTCATAGCGACCTTCGTAAAGAAGAAGTTCTCCGATGAGCTTGGATGGATTGACGAGTCCGAGATGCTGGATCTGATTGCCCTGGCGCAGTCCGCACCCGGGGCGATTGCCGTCAATGTGGCCATCCTTGTCGGATGGAAGGTTTTCGGCATCATCGGGATGATAGCCTCTGTGCTGGGCACGATCCTTCCTCCGATGATTATCCTGACTGCTGTCTCGTTCATCTACAACCTCATTGCCGACAATATGTATGTGGCAATGGTGCTGAAGGGAATGCAGGCCGGAGTGACTGCAATCATCCTTTCCGTGAGCATCGATCTTGCCGTCAAGGTCATAAAGGAGAAATCAATACTTTATGATTCACTTATAGTCGTGGCATTCGTGCTTTCCTTCTTCTTCAAGGTCAATGTGGTGTTCCTGATAATCGCGGCCCTGCTTCTTGGTGCTGCGCTTGCGTTCTTCAGGAAAAAGGGGGCCCTGAGATGATTTATCTCCAGCTTTTCCTTTCATTCCTGCAGGTCGGGCTGTTCAGCATCGGGGGAGGCTATGCCGCAATCCCCTTGATTGAGAGCCAGGTCGTCATCAACCATGCATGGCTTACGATGTCAGAGTTCACAGACCTGGTGACAATAGCGGAGATGACTCCTGGACCTATCGCGGTCAATTCCGCGACATTCGTCGGAATAAGGATTGGAGGGATCCTCGGAGCTGTCATTGCGACACTTGGCTGTATAGTCCCGTCCTTGATTGTTGTGTCCGTCCTGGCATTCGTCTACTACAAGTACAGGTCAGCGGATTTCATGAAGAGAATGCTCAAGGTCATAAGGCCGGTGGTGGTTTCCCTGATAGCGGCTGCGGGAATCAGGATCCTTTCCAATGTGGCGGGATTCGGCGGTAATATTGACTGGAAGGGGCTTATACTCTTCTCAGTTGCCTTTGTGACCATGAAGACTACGAAGGTGAACCCCGTGCTCATCATGGTTGCATGTGGAGTCATCTATTTATTACTCGGAATCATCATCAGGTGAGAAGAATATGTCGGAAGCAAACAAGAATACAGCAGTGCATCACAGGAGACCAGACAGTCTGACTGTGAAGAACGGCCTGTTCAGGCACATAGTGGCAAATGAACAGGGGCGCCTGGTCTGTGTGAAGCTCTATGCGAACGGATGGTGCATCACAACCATGGCAGGAACCATGAAGGTGAATGTCAGGCTTAATGGAACCGATGTGGAGATCGAGCCTAAAGGCAACATCAGAAGTGGAAGTCTCAAGCTGTCCGAATATGTTCCCATCGCCAAACCGCAACGTGTGGGCAAGGTGCTTGTGGACTCAATCTATGGGCAGATCGAGATGCGCAATGAGAAGGACAGCCTTATCAGGTTCCTCCTTGACGGACAGGAGATCGGCTACCTCAGGAATCCGGAGAGGCGCAATGCTGAGTACAGTCTGCCCAAGACAATCTCCCTGGCAGATGCGGCGATCCTGTTCTGCATCGGCATGCTCGCAGTCAGATACGATGACATCGACATTGTCTGATCATTCTGCTTGCATCTCACAAAAAAGCCGACACACAAGTGCCGGCATTATAATTACTTGGTATTCAATCACTCCCACTCCACAGTAGCTGGAGCCATCCGGGCAAAGGCATGAGCGTGAACAACTACGACCTTCTCGGCAAGGTCAGAAGAAGCGACCTTGAGCGCAGCGCGACCAGGATCCTGAGGATGATCAGACAGAACACAGAAGTTCAGATGAAGGTCTGAACTCACTCCGAAAGGCCGACCGTCTCCTTCTTCGCCAAGAGGGAGATGTTGTTGGCCTGGCGGAAGTTGTCGGCCTTGCCCTCTGATCCGGAGAGGTCGATCCAATGTGAGATGAAGTGCTTTGCTGCCATCTCCATTCCACTCATCAGGTCTATGTACCCGATCTTGGGGTTCTCTGCCAGAGTCTTTGTAAGATAATCTCTGCTTGCGTTGAAGACGTCGGTCACGACGTTGATCTTGTTGATTCCAGCCTTAACCGCCTCAAGGATGTTCCTGTCTCCGGCACCGGAGCCGCCGTGAAGGGCAATCGGCATGCCGTTGGTGGCTGCCTTGCACTCTCTGATGCGGTCGAAGTTGATGTGCGGGATCAGTCCCTTGGGGTACTCGCCGTGGGCGGTTCCGACTGCGATTGCAAGGCAGTCGACGCCTGTGAACTTGGCAAAATCAGCCGCATCCTTCGGATCCGTGTAGCAGTCCGTCTTGAGGTTGTCGCCCTGGGCAGCAATTCCGACATGTCCGAGCTCTCCCTCGATGCCCATGTTGAACTGGTGGCAGAGGTCCGCATACTCCTTGGTCTTCTTCAGGTTCTCCTCCATGCCGTAGAGGGAACCGTCGTACATTATTGACGAGAACCCGTTGCGGAAGGCGTACATGATCCTCTCAGGATCGCTGCCGTGGTCAAGACAGGTTGCGATGGGAATCGGAGTGTACTGGGCAAGCTTCCTGATCATGGGGATCATGAGCTCAGCCTTGGCATGTGTTCTCATCATGTTCTGGCCCAGAAGGAAGATTATTGGGGCGTTCTTCTCAGTTGCGGCTGCAACTATTCCCCTAGCAGTCTCCATGTTAATGGCGCTTGTTGCGATGACTCCGTAGTTCTTCTCTGCGGCATCTGTGAGAATTGTTCTGATATCAGTGTACATCTTCTTCTCCCGATCAAAAGTTGTGATAGTTGGAGCTTTCCTCGAAGTTCCATTTGTATTCGTCGCTGTCCCTTCCCAGATTCAGCGCTGTTTTAAGGGTGATCATGTTCACGGCCGCGAACTGGGAAAGCCTGGAGAAGGCGTTGCCCTCATCCATGAACCCGGTCACGGTGCATGATTTGACATAGGTCTCCGACATTCCGGCAAGGGTGGAGTCTCCGTTATTAGTGATTGAATAGATCTTTTTTCCATCTTTTTTTGCTCTGTTCACAGCTGTCAGGACATCGTTGTTGGTTCCAGAGCACGAGATTGCTATGCAGATATCCCCCTCATGGCGTCCCACTGAGCTGTGGACCTTCATGTATGGATCGCTGAAAAGGCTTGCCTTCTTGCCGTATCTCAGAAGCTCCTTGAAAAGGTATTCGGCTATGATTCCGGAGCCTCCCATACCTATGATCTCTATGTTGTCCGCCTTGACTATGGCCTTTGCCATCCTATCCATGGCATCCATGTTCTCCGATGAGAACAGGCTCTGTACGGAGAAGGCGGATTTCTCCTTCATCAGAGTGCGGATATCCTCATCGCTACTTGCCCATGTGATGGGCTCGTTGATCTGCCTGGTCTTTATGGTCTCCGCCTGGAAGTTTATCTTGAAGTCCTTCAGCCCCTCGAACCCAAGGGACTTGCAGAATCTGACAACCGTAGGGGAGCTGACGCCTGCACCTTCAGCTATCTCCGATATGGAGAGGTCCATCACGGAGTCTTCATGAGCCCTCAGAAAGGCCATGACCTTCTGCTCCTGAGCCTTCCTGGCACTCAGCTGTTTGTCCAACATAGCCTTCATAGGTGCTGCTCCTGGTCCTTTCCTTCGGGTGTTTGACTTGCACAAGCAGGTCATTTTGTGAAACTTTTTTCACGTTTGTTTAAATTGTACGACCTGTTTTGTGTTTTTCGCAAGCAAAATCGAAAAAAAAGTGAAAAAATTTCAAAATTTATTTGACATACGGAAAAAGTGGATTCACAATGAAGACACACGAAAATCAAAACAAGGAGTTTTGTCATGAAGAAAATCGTTGCATTGTTCACAATCCTGGCAATCGTTGCCGGATGCGTTTTTGCAGCCGGAGCACCGGAGGCCCAGCAGGCCGCTCCTGCAGCTAAGGAAATGACCCACGATGAGCTCGTTGCAGCAGCTCAGGCAGAGGGAAGCCTCACCGTCTATACCTTCACATCAAGAGGTTCCAAGGTCGGAGAAGCTTTCGAGGCCAAGTACGGCATCAAGACAGAAGTCACACAGCTCAGCGACTCCGAGATGATCACAAAGGTCGCAGCAGAGGCAAAGGCCGGCCAGGGTGCTGACATCATCTTCGCCCAGGATTCCGGAAGAGTCCTCACCGAGCTTTTCGACACCGGCTATGTCGTAAAGTACACACCCGCATCAGTTGCTGCTGCAATTCCCGCACAGTATTCCGATCCTCTCGTATATGACCTCAACATCAAGGCTTTCATCTACAACGACGAGACACCGACCGATATCACAAACGTCTGGCAGCTCACCGAGCCGCAGTGGAAGGGCAGAATCCAGTACAAGGATCCCCAGAAGGAAAGCGTTGGAATGAACTTCTTCGTCATGCTCACAACTGACGAATGGGCAGCAAAGCTTGCTCAGGCTTACAAGGATCTCTATGGAAAGGATCTCGTTCTCACAACCCCCAACGCAGGTTATGAGTTCATCAAGATGCTCCTTGCCAACTCTGTCCTCGGTTCTTCCGACTCCAAGATCTGTGAGGCAGTCGGTGCCAAGGGCCAGGCTCAGCAGCTCTACGGTCTGTTCACCATCAACAAGCTCAGAAACTCAGCAGAGAAGAATCTTGCTCTGTCAGTCAACTACAACATGGTTCCGTTCAACGGATTCATGTATCCCATCTACACCGGTCTCACATCGATTGCAGCTCATCCGAATGCAGCAAAGCTCTTCATGGAGTTCGCTTACACCGAGGAAGGCTGGAAGCCGATGGATACTCTCGGAGACAACAACCCGATTCTCGGAAGCTCTGAGGATACACTCACGATCGCTGACTGGGAGAAGACCCTTGTCATCGAGGATCCTGATTACCTCGCAGCAAACAGATACGAGGTTGAGCAGTTCATCGTCTCAATTCTCTGATCAGAACTTGGTAAAGATGGGACTGTGCAGGACTGAACTGCGCAGTCCCTGTCTTTAAAGACGAGGGTCTTGCAGTACAAATGCGAAATCTGAATTCCGTACTGCATTTTCCATTTGATTTGCAGTACAGTTTTTCATTTTGAAATCTGTACTGTGATTTGGGCCCGTTTTACAGTACTGTAAAGGCTCCTGAATATTCATAAGAACAAATCCATGAAGATAGCATTCAAGTTGAAGTCCTATTTCAAGAAGCCCCAGATCATAATCCTGGTGGTCATGCTTGTCTTGTTGGGCTACCTTACTCTTTTCCCGTTGTTCTCGATGATCAAGGACACGCTCACAGTCCATGTGAGCGAGGCCAGAAGGCTCAAGCTAACGGTAGGGGCCTTCACCTTTGACCACTGGGTCAAGGTCCTGTTCGACAAGAACTCGTTCCAGCTGTTCTACAGACCCTTCCTGAACTCGCTCGTGACATCGCTTGCGGCCTGTCTGGTCTCTCTGGTGTTCGGCGGAACGTTCGCCTGGTTCATAACAAGGACGAACCTCAGATGGAAGAAGCTCCTCTCAAGTCTCTTCATCTTCCCTTATATAATGCCGTCGTGGACGCTGGCTCTGGCTTGGATAAACATATTCAAGAACAGCCTGGTCGGTGGTTCCCAGGGCATGTTCACCGCCCTGACCGGCATAGTGACTCCTAACTGGCTTGCCTACGGAGCCTTCCCGATCTCCTTGGTGACGGGTCTTCACTATGCCCCGTTCGCCTACATAATGATCGGAGGAATCCTCAGAAACGCTGACGCCAACCTTGAGGAGGCGGCTCAGCTTCTCGGCACAACAAGGCGCAGGATGCTGTTCAAGATCACCATACCGATGATCATGCCCGCAGTCCTGTCAACCTTCCTTCTTGTCTTCTCCTCGGCCATGTCCTCCTTCGCCGTACCGTCGTTCCTTGGTCTGCCTGTCAGATACCAGGTCCTGACCATGCAGCTGTACAGGACTATGGACGGAGTGGCTCCGGGACAGGGATTTGCAATGGCTCTGATCATGATCCTGATCAGCGTGGGAATCCTGGTCTTCAACCAGAGGGTCATAGGAACAAGGAAGAACTACACCACAGTCACTGGAAAGAGCTCCCAGATAGCACTTGTCAACCTGAAGAAGGGAAGGACCCCGATCTCCTGCATCCTGGTCTTCCTCATCATAATGGTGTCAATCTTCCCGCTTGTGACATTCGCCCTCGAGTCCCTGATCAAGGTCCCTGGAAACTACTCGCTGTCCAACCTGACGCTGAACTTCTGGATAGGAAGGGACAACGGAAAGATCATCACATCCGGTGAGCCCGGACTGCTTCTCAACCCGGCGCTCTGGAAGGCCCTGTGGAACAGCATCAAGCTGTCAGTCACATGCGCGCTTTCCGCCGGAACCCTGGGCTTCCTTGTCGGTTACGGAATCGTCAGAGGCAAGGGCACAAAGCTCTCCAAGATTGTTGACAGCCTGGCCTTCTTCCCTTATCTGATGCCTGCAATGGCGTTCTCTGCGATCTACCTCTCAATGTTCTCCGTCAGAAGGTTCCTCATTCCTTCGCTGTACGGAACATTCTTCATCCTGGCCCTGATAGGAACGGTCAAGTACATGCCGTTCGCATCCAGGAGCGGCATCAATTCCATGATGCAGCTTTCCAACCAGATAGAGGAGGCCGGAGAGATAATCGGAGTGGGCTGGTTCAAGAGAATGACCCGTCTGGTCATCCCGATCCAGAAGAGCTCGTTCGTTTCGGGCTACCTGCTTCCGTTCATCTCATGCATGAGAGAGCTCTCTCTGTTCGTGCTTCTCTGCACACCGCAGAACAGAGTGCTCACAACACTGCTGTACTACTACAATGAAAAGGGTTGGAGCCAGTACTCCAACGGATTGAACCTATTGATAGTCATAATCGTCATAGTGGTCAACTGGCTGGTCAACAAGACCACCGGAGCCTCGATAGACAAGGGCATCGGCGGTTGATAGGAGAACAAAATGCCACGTATTGAACTTAGGAACATAACAAAGAAATTCGGTGACTTCGTCGCGGTCGACAACCTCACCCTTGATATCAAGGACGGTGATTTCATCACTCTTCTCGGACCTTCCGGCTGCGGAAAGACAACAACCCTCAGACAGATTGCAGGTCTTGAGATGCCAACATCCGGAGAGATCCTCATTGACGGCAAGGTCGTCTTCTCCTCCGAGAAGTCAATCGATGTTGCCCCGAAGGACAGGGGAGTTGGCTTCCTCTTCCAGAACTACGCCCTTTGGCCGCACATGACCGTCTACAGGAACATTGCCTTCGGACTTGAGAACCTGAAATGGAAGAAGGCCGATGTCGACAAGCGCGTCAAGGAGCTCCTCAAGCTCCTGAAGATAGAGGAGTTCCCCGACAGATACCCTGCAGAGCTCTCCGGCGGACAGCAGCAGAGGGTTGCCATTGCAAGAACACTTGCAACGAACCCCAGGGTCCTTCTGATGGACGAGCCCCTGTCCAACCTTGATGCAAAGCTCAGGATGGAGATGAGAGCAGAGCTCAAGAGGCTTCACCACGAGACAGGTGCAACCTTCGTCTACGTCACCCATGATCAGCTTGAGGCCATGACCCTTGCAACCAAGATCTGTCTTCTGGACCGCGGATACCTTCAGCAGTACGATCCGCCTCTGACAGTCTACAACAGACCGAAGAACACCTTTGTGGCCGACTTCGTCGGAAATCCGACCATGAACCTCATCAAGTTCAACGGTGAGCGCAAGGATGACCGCACCTGCATCCTGCACCACAAGGACATGAAGCTGGAGTTCACAGCCAACAATGTGCTTCCTGAAGACCTCAGCGATGTCACAATCGGCGTCAGGCCGGAGAATGTCCTTGTCACGGAGGGCGAGGGCATCGATGTCAAGGTCGACACCTCCCTCCCGTCAGGCATGGAGACCATCCTGAACCTCAGGTTCGGTGATGATGTCATGCTCAGCTGCGTCATGATCGGTTCCGTGGACTATCCTTCTGATTCCGTCATCTCCGTCAGGTTCAAGGACGAGCAGGTCCTGATGTTCGACAAGGACGGCAACTTTGCGACACCTGGATCGGTGAAGTTTATCTGAAGATCGGTTTACTTACATTCTTTTTTGGGGAAAATGATGCCAAAATGATGCCAAAACACAAAAATGCCGACAACTAAGTGTCGGCATTGTAATGGTTTAGCTTTGATATGCAATCATTCCCACTCGATCGTCCCGGTCGGTTTCGGTGTGAGGTCATAGAGGACGCGGTTCACGCCCTTGACCTCGTGGATGATGCGGTCTGTGATGTGCTGCAGAAGCTCAAAGGGGATGTTCTCAACCGTGGCGGTCATGGCGTCCTTGGTGTTGACGGCACGGATGATCACAGGCCAGTCCCAGCTGCGCTTGCCGTTGATCACGCCTGTTGACTTGTAATCAGGCACAATGGTGAAGTACTGCCAGACCTTGCCCGCAAGGCCGTTCTTGGCGAACTCCTCCCTGAGGATGGCGTCTGACTCTCTAAGTGCCTCAAGGCGGTCACGGGTGATGGCGCCGGTGCATCTGACTCCGAGTCCCGGGCCCGGGAACGGCTGGCGGTAGACCATGTTGTCAGGAAGGCCAAGTGCTTTTCCGACCACGCGGACCTCGTCCTTGAAGAGGAGCTTCACAGGCTCCACAAGCTCGAACTTAAGGTCCTCTGGAAGGCCTCCGACGTTGTGGTGTGCCTTGACCCCGTCGCTCTCAAGGATGTCCGGATAGATCGTGCCCTGTGCCAGGAACTTGATTCCGTCAAGCTTTCTGGCCTCTTCCTCGAAGACGCGGATGAACTCGGCTCCGATTATCTTTCTCTTTGTCTCAGGGTCGGAGACACCTGCGAGCTTGTCCAGGAAGCGGTCAACGGCATCGACATAGATGAGGTTGGCGTTCATCTGGTTGCGGAAGACCTCGATGACCTGCTCGGGCTCGCCCTTTCTGAGAAGTCCGTGGTTGACATGGACACAGACAAGCTGCTTTCCGACTGCCTTGATCAGAAGGGCAGCCACGACTGATGAGTCCACACCGCCTGAGAGGGCGAGAAGGACCTTGCTGGTTCCGATCTGTGCTCTGAGCTCTGCTACCTGCTGGTCAATGAATGCGTTTGCAAGCTCGGCTGTTGTGATGCGCTGCATGGAAGATGGGCGTACGTTTGCGGACATTGGTGCCTCCGTATTTGGAAAAGATATTTCGAGTATAACAGAACGTCCGATGTCGGGAAAGTGAGTCAAGGCTTTCAGACACCAGCAAAACTTTGTATACTGGACACGAGGTCTGGAAATGGCGTTTTACACTGAGAGAAAGGCAATAAGAAAAGTTCCGGGAACAGTGATAAAGGCTGTTCCAATTCCAAAGCCGGAGCTTATCCAGGGTTTCGGCACAAGGGATCAGGTGGGTGATATCTGCAGAAGGGCTGGCTATAAGTCGGTCCTTGTTGTGACTGATGAGACTCTGTATTCCCTGTCTCTCCATAAGAAGGTGCAGGACTCTCTGGAAAAGAGCGGAATCAAATGCACCGTGTTCCATTCGATCAGCTCCGAGCCAACAGTGGAGATTGTCAGAAACGGAAGGAAGGCAGCCATAAGTTGCAATGCTGATTGCGTTGTTGCAATAGGAGGAGGCTCTGTCCTTGACAGCTCCAAGATAATCGCCTCAAGTGCCAGACATCCCAAGCTCCCGTTAAGTCAGTTCCTGCTTAAGTTCGCCATTGTGAATGGCGGCTCGCTTCCCATGATCAACATCCCGAGCACTGCTGGAACCGGTGCGGAGTGCACTGTCGGGGCTGTAGTGAAGAACAGCCGCGGGGTCAAGAAGTCAACGGTTGTAGTGGGTCTGACAATCACACATGTGATTTTGGACAGTGAGCTGATAGTCAATGCACCTCAGGGTGTGACTGTCTGGTGCGCCATAGACGCGCTGAGCCATGGCCTTGAGGGCCTTCTGGCAGATGTCAGCTCCTCCGATGAGGACATTTTCATGAGCCGTGAGTGCGTGCGCCTGATTTTGGAGAATCTTCCTGTCCTTCTGGGTGATCCGGGGAACATAGAGGCACGTCAGGCAACACTTCTTGCCGCACACTACGGCGGAAACGCCATCAATACGCAGCTTGCAGGCTATGTCCATGCATTCGCGCATTCGCTAGGCGCCATGTACCACATACCTCACGGCAAGGCAATCGCCTGGTGTCTGCTGCCGGTGCTGAAGGCCCAGGAGAACCAGCGCTATGAGCAGCTTGCCGCGCTGTACTCACACTGTCATCCGGAGGAGAGGCTTGATTGTGTGGCTGCGGCTGACAAGTTCATCCTTGAGGTCGAGAGTCTTCTTGCCAGGTGCGGCCTTGAGAAGGGCTGCCCGCTTCTGAAGGTCTCCGATTACGAGGTCCTCAGGAAGATGATAAACGCCGATTCCATCAACTATTCGCCGTCAAGGACATTGACGGATAATGAGATCAGGATGCTGCTTGACCAGATAAGAAGGGGGTTCTGAGAATGAGCTACACACAACAGATGATTCACGACATCGTGCTTGAGCAGAGAAAGTATTTCAGGACGGGGGAGACATTGGATGTCAGCTGGAGAATCGAGCAGCTGAAGAAGCTGAAGGCCTCGGTCATAGCCAACCAGGCCATGCTCCAGGATGCTCTTGCAGAGGATCTCGGCAGAAGCCATGTGGAGGCTTATCTCTGTGATGTGGGGCCTGTGATCGTGGAGGTGAACGAGATCATCAGGGGCCTGCGGAAATGGTCAAGGCCAGAGCGTCACTTCAGCGGTCTGATGTGCTTCCCCAGCACCAGCACAAAGGTCTACAAGATGCCTTACGGGGTGTCCCTGATCATCAGCCCGTTCAATTTCCCGGTTCTCCTGACACTGGGGGTCCTTGCCGCAAGCCTCAGCGGAGGCAACACTGCGGTGATAAAGACAAGCTCAAAGTCCGCCTCATGCACACGTGCTCTCAAGAAGCTCATCTCAGAGACATTCCCCGAGAAGTACATCACAGTCATTGACGGAGGCCACGACATTGCGGACATGTGCCTCTCAGAGAGATTCGACAAGATCTTCTACACGGGATCTCCCGCGGTGGCGAGGCATGTGCTTGAGATGGCATCGCACAACCTGACGTCGGTGGCTCTGGAGCTCGGAGGAGAGACCGGTAACTGGGCGGTTGTCAGAAAGGATGCGAACCTGAGGGACGCGGCACGAAAGATTGCGTTCTTCAAGCTCTGCAACGCAGGCCAGATCTGCATAAACATCAACCAGATTGCGGTTGCCGAGGAGGTGGCAGAGCAGTTCCTGAAGGAGCTGAGGGCCGAGTTTGTCAGGCAGATAGGAGAGAGGGCAGAGGAGAATCCCGAGTACCCGAAGCTCATCACAGGGTCTGTCTATGACAAATGTGTGCGTCTGAGTGAGCAGTATAAGGACAGGATAGTGTTCGGAGGAACCGGAGACAGGGAGAAATGCAAGTTCTCTCCCACTATTATCTATCCTGTGGACTCAGATGAGGACATTGTCAGGCATGAGCTCTTCTGTCCGCTTCTTCCCGTTGTGCCTTTCAAGGACAGTGAGATTGACTCTGTCATGGACATGATCGCAGACAGGGAGCATCCGCTTGCAATGTATGTCTTCACATCCGACATGAGGTGGGCAAAGAGGGTCATGACCACTCAGCAGTACGGCGGAGGCTGCATCAACGAGGTCTGCATCCACATGATGGTCAAGGGTGTTCCGTTCAACGGCACCGGTCACTCCGGAATGGGTGCCTATCACGGGGAATGGGGTTTCAGGGAGTTCACGCATCCCAGTGCCGTGCTAAAGGGAAAGACCCGTCTCAACCTGCCTCTGAGGGAGCATCCGTACAGCGGAAAGGCCGGAGAGAGGAAGATGAGGCTCCTCAAGATCTTCGAGAAGTAGGATTAAGCCATCTTTGTTTGCGGATGGCCATTTAGTAATGTATAATGATGCCATGCGTCATAAATTCCTCCCGATATTTGTCTTTTTCCTGATTGTATCTGTCTGTACAGCCTTTGCGGCGGACACCGGTGTGGTGAAGGTCGGTTACTACGAGAACGAGGTATTCCAGGAGGGTGCCAGGGAAGGCGCAGTCAAGACGGGATACGCCTACGAGTACTACAGGAAACTATCAGAGTACACCGGTTGGAGATATGAGTACGTGTACGGCGGATTCGGTGAGCTGTACCAGAAGCTTCTGGACGGAGAGGTGGACCTTCTCGCCGGTCTGGCGTACAGGGAGGACAGGGCAGGCATAATCGGCTATCCGGACTCCAGGATGGGCAGCGAGTCCTATTACCTTGTCAAGCACGATACGGATTTTGACATCACCGCTGACCCTGCCACGCTTAACGGAAAACGCATAGGAGTTCTTGAAAGCGCCATGGTCGGAGTGCTGAACGCATTCCTTCAGGAGCACTCGATCTCCGCTGAGGTCGTGACATTTCCAGAACACGGGCAGCTTTTCGACGCATTCGACTCAAAGGCAGTAGAGGTGCTTGTCGCCGAGAGCGACGGGGCATACGGCAGGGATCATGCAGAGGTCCTCATGGCCTTCGGGGCATCGGACTATTATCTTTGCGTCAACATCAGGCGTCCGGACCTTCTTACAGAGCTGAACGCCGCCCAGGCATTGCTGGCCTCGGATGAGCCCAACTTCATAAGCTCTCTCAGCTCCAAGTATTACTCCATAAGCGTGAACTCAAGGGCATTCTCCGCTTCTGAGAGGGAGTGGATAGACACACATAAGACACTCAGGGTCGGCTACCTTGAGGATTATCTGCCTTACAGCGACACAGACAAGAACGGACAGGTGACCGGAATGGTCAGCGAGCTCATTCCTGCGATGCTGAAGGGTCTGAACCTCCAGGACATCGAGGTCACGTTCAAGGGCTACAGGCGCTACGATGACATGATATCGGACATGTCGATCGGCGCCATTGATGTCTCGTTCCCCGTAGGCGGAGGCCTTTATTACTCCGAGGAGAACGGGATATACCAGTCCAATGCGGTGATCTCCGCATCCATGGAGCTTGTATACAAGGGGACCCTCTCAGATGAGAAGACATCCCTTTTCGCGGTCAATGAGAACAACAGGATGCAGTACTACTTTGTTCTGGCCAACTTCCCCGGAGCAGAGGTCGTGTTCTATCAATCCACGGATGAATGCCTTGAGGCGGTGCTCTCAGGGGAGGTCGGGTGCACCACACTGAACGGACTGCGTGCCAACGACATACTGAAGAACCGCAGGTACCACGGGCTCTCCATGCTGCAGACCAACAGAAATGATGACAGGTCCTTCGGTGTTGAGATCGGAGATGAGGGGCTTCTCAAGCTCCTGAACAGGGGTATTAATGTCCTTGGCTATGATTTCATCCAAAGCCTCTCATACCGCTACTCAGGTGACCTGTACAAATACGGGCTGTGGGATTTTGTGCTGGACAACCTGATCCTGTTCATAGCCGTGCTTCTTGCCGTCCTGGGTCTTGTGTTCTTCTTCCTCATCCACAACATCGCACGCTCCAGAAGGGAGATGAGGACCAAGGAGGCCACAAGGCTGGTTCTTGAGGACAAGCTCAGGTTGCAGGAGAAGCTCCTGGAGGAGCAGGGCAAGCGTGAGCAGCAGGACAAGATGATAACCGCCCTGGCATCGGACTACCGCTGCGTCTATCACATTGACCTGGACAATAATGACGGTGTGTGCTACCGCGCAGACCCCAATGACACGGAGCAGACCCCTGAGGGCGTGCATTTCAACTATCTGGAGCGTTTCCGCTGGTATGCCGAGCATGCAGTCACAGAGGGCTACCGTGAGGGATTCTTGAAGTTCATTGAGCCGGAGAACGTCCGTGAGGGGCTCTCGAAGGACCTGATCATAGCATACCGTTACCTTGTTAGAAGGGGCGGGGCGGAGTACTACGAGATGATCAGGATGGCCGGAGTGCGTCATGCCGAGCAGAGAGACGACCACATGGTCCATGCCGTGGGTCTTGGCCTTACCGTCATTGACCAGGAGATGAGGGAGACCATGGCCAGGAACGAGGCCCTTGAGGATGCCCTTTCCGCCGCAGAGGCGGCCAACAAGGCCAAGACGGCCTTCCTGTCCAACATGAGCCATGAGATCAGGACCCCGATGAATGCGATAATCGGACTGAGCAGCCTGGCCCTGAGGCATGAGGCTCTGCCTGCGGAGACAAAGGAGTACCTTAACAAGATAGGTGAGAGCTCCAGGCACCTTTTAGGCCTGATAAACGACATCCTGGACATGAGCCGCATTGAGAGCGGCCGCCTTGTGCTCAGAAAGGAGGAGTTCTCCTTCAGGGAGATGCTTGAGCAGATCAACACCATGGTCATGTCCCAGTGCCGTGAGAAGGGCCTGAAGTATGAATGCTCCGTCACCGGCGGGGTGAGCGATTACTACATCGGTGATGACATGAAGCTGAAGCAGGTCCTGATCAACATCCTCAGCAACGCCATCAAGTTCACCGATGCCCCCGGCAGCGTGACGCTTTCTGTTGAGAAGACTGCAAAGTTCGAGGACCAGTCCACAATCAGGTTCGCCATAAGCGACACAGGCATAGGAATGTCAAAGGAGTTCATCTCCAAGATCTACGAGCCGTTCACGCAGGAGAATGCGAGCCGCAACAACAAGTACGGCAGCACAGGTCTTGGAATGGCCATAACCAGCAACATCATACAGCTGATGAACGGAACCATCACCGTCGAGTCTGAGAAGGGAGTTGGCACCACATTCACCGTGACCGTGACGCTGAAGGATTCCATGAACGCGGAGATAGGCACCAAGTTCATCAAGATCAGCGAGATGAGGGTCCTGGTGGTAGATGACGATGAGATTGCCGCCGAGCACGCCAGGCTTGTCCTGAACGAGGTCGGAATCAGGGCTGACATCTGCCACAACGGAAAGGACGCCCTGGACATGCTGGAGATAGAGCAGACAAAGCATGACCCGTACAACCTGGTGCTCCTTGACTGGAAGATGCCCGAGATGGACGGCCTTGAGGTGGCAAAACGGATCAGGGAGAAATACGACAAGGAGACCACGGTCATAATCCTGACCTCGTTCAACTGGGATGAGATCATGGACGAGGCCTACCATATCGGTGTTGACAGCTTCCTGGCAAAGCCGCTGTTCGCGTCAAACGTCATCAGCGAGTTCGAGCGCATAGCCAAGAAGAACAACATGACATTGTTCAAGGAGAAGGCCCGTGCGGACCTGAAGGGAAGGAAGATCCTTCTGGCCGAGGACATCATCATCAACGCAGAGATCATGAGGGAGATCCTCAGTATCCGCGAGATAGAGATGGACCATGCCGCCAACGGAAGGATCGCCCTGGAGATGTTCGACAAGAGCCCTGTGGGCTACTACGACGCGGTCCTGATGGATGTCCGCATGCCGGAGATGGACGGTCTTGAGGCGACCAAGAGAATCAGGGCGCTGGACAGGCCTGATGTGAGGATCATCCCGATAATCGCAATGACGGCAAACGCCTTTGACGAGGATGTTCAGAGATCTCTTCAGGTCGGCATGAACGCCCACCTGTCAAAGCCGGTCGAGCCGGAGCGCCTGTATCAGACACTGGAGGAGCTGATCTGGGAGGCGGACCAGAAGAAGGGCCGGAAGGGCTGACGGATGAGAAGGAGTTGTTCTCTCGAAATAGCTTTACAAGGAAAAGCACTAAATTTAGAATTTCAATATGGCAGTCAGAACTGAAAACATAAGACGTACGGTATTGGTGGTTGAGGATGAGTTCGTCAACAGCCAGCTCCTTGGCTTCATCCTGAGCGAGGAGTACAACGTACTGTATGCGGAGGACGGACGCAAGGCACTTGAGGTCCTGAAGGAGAATGTCGGCTCCATCTCAATGGTGCTGACCGACATCAAGATGCCGGTGATGGACGGATTCGAGCTTATAAGGGAGATCCGTTCAGATGAGAGCTTCGGCATGATCCCCATAATGGTTCTCACATCAGAGAGCACCTATGAGGAGAAAAGCCTGGATCTGGGAGCGATAGATTTTTTGACCAAGCCCTATGACATGCCGTCCATAATCAAGGCCAGGGTAAGGCGCATAATCGAGCTCTCAGAGGGCAGGAACATCATCAAGGCCACTGAGAAGGATTATCTTACCGGCCTTTATGCCAGGGAATTCTTCTTCGAGTACGCAAGCCGTCTGGAGACATCCGGCCACGGCGGCATGGATGCTGTGGTGATTGATCTGGACAGGTTCCACGTGATCAATTCCCTCTATGGCCGCGGCTTCGGAAACAGCGTTCTCAAGGCAGTTGCGACCTCATTGCTTCCGCTTCTGGGAGAGGGCGACGGGATTGCCTGCAGGTTCGAGAATGACATCTTCTATGTCCTATGCGACCATCACGACTCATATGACAGTCTGGCGGAGAAGATATGCTCTGACCTGAAGAGCCTCAGCACCAGCATCCGCTTCAGCGTCAGAATCGGAGTTCTTCCGGATGTCAGCAGGGAAACAAGTCTTCTTCAGCAGTTCGAGACCGCCAGGTCCGCATGCAACTCCATCAAGTCAGACAGACATCATTCTGTTGCCTTCTACAGCGAGGAGATGCATAAGAAGGAACTTCTTGAGGAGAGGCTGCTTGATGAGATGCAGAAGGCTTTGGACGAGCATCAGTTCGTGGTCTGGTTCCAGCCGAAGTTCAACATCAGGGGAGACAGGCCGGTTCTCTGCAGCTCCGAGGCTCTTGTAAGATGGAGGCATCCGGAGCTCGGAATGGTCAGCCCCGGGGTGTTCATCCCGCTTTTCGAACGCAATGCACTGATATCCAAGCTTGACCAGTATGTCTGGAATGAGGCCGCAAGGCAGGTTGCCAAGTGCAAGACAAGATTCGGGGCCTCTGTTCCGGTTTCCGTCAATGTCTCCAGGATCGACCTGTTCGACACCGGCCTGAAGCAGACCATGCTCGGGATAGTGAAGGAGAACGGGCTGGAGTTCAGGGACTTCCTGCTTGAGGTGACTGAGTCAGCTTATTCGGAAGACGGCGCACAGCTTGTCGGTGCAATCAGGGACCTCAGGGATGCGGGCTTCAAGATTGAGATGGATGATTTCGGATCCGGATACTCATCGCTCAACAGCCTGTCCGAGATGCCGGTTGACATCATCAAGCTTGATATGTCATTCACACGGAAGATCCATGAGAACAAGATGACACTCAGGGTAGTGGAGCTGATAGTCGAGATGGCCAAGAGCCTCGGGGCACTTGTCGTTGCCGAGGGTGTTGAGACTGAGGTCCAGTACCAGCTCCTCAAGCAGGTCGGCTGTGACTGCGTCCAGGGCTATTTCTTCTCAAAGCCGCTTCCTGCTGCGGAATTCGAGGCATTCATTGAGAGCAGGGTAAAAGATTTGGAGGTTAGGACAATATGACGATTGATGATCTTAAGAGATTCGGAGCAAATACAGAAGAGGGACTTCACAGGTGCATGGGAAACGAGAACTTCTACCTGAGGCTGGTCAAGATGATGCCGAAGGACCAGAACTTCACCATCCTGTATGACTCAATCGCAAAAGGCGACCTGGATGCAGCCTTTGAGGCCGCTCATGCCCTGAAGGGAGCCTTGGGAAACCTCTCCATCACCGCGCTTTTTGATCCGGTGCAGGAGATTACCGAGCTTCTCAGGTCCAGGACCCAGATGGATTATACCCCGCTTGTCTCCCAGATCAGGGAGAAGCACCAGGAGCTGGAGAAGCTCTGCGAGAGCTGATCTGACATCCTGCTTTCAGCAGTGATTGCCCTGATTTTCATGTATTTCTCAATTTCACATGCATTATTCTTTTGCCCTTGTGGCATGATTGCATATGGTCCTGCAGTTCTCCTGTTTTCCTTGGCATAAACATTGTTTACTGGAGACCTCATTGCCCTGATTCTCAGGAGTTTCTTATTTTCCGGGGCAAGAAGGCTGAGATGATTGCCGAGATTTCAGGGAGAAACGTGTTTTTCGGGGCAAACAGGATAGGATTCCTGCCCCGGAAAAAACAAAAGGCGTTATTTCCTTTGCAATGGGGCAGAATGTATGAGAAAAGGGCTGCCGCAAAACTGCAACAGCCCTCTGTCTGGTTTTCTGATCAGCCAGAATCACTCAATGGTGAAGAAGTCCAGCAGTCCAACGACGGTCAGGACGTCCTTGACCGCCTGGGAGACATTCCTGAAGACAAGCTTGCCCTGTTTCTTCATGACCTTGTAGGCGTAGAGAAGGGCACGCACTCCTGCTGAGGAGATGTACTCGAGCTTCTCAAGGTCAATGACAAGGTCGGTGATCCCGTTAAGCGATGCCTCGAAATCAGTCATGATCTCAGGTGATGTGTTGGTGTCAAGGCGGCCCTCGATCTTATATGTGAGTTTTGTGCCTTCCTGGTTCTTTGTGAATTTCATATCTCAGACTCCTTATAATCAAACCTGCTCATGGAGCAGTTCCTGGCCTTCCTCGACCATCTTGAGGAAGAAGTGCTGCTTGAACGGGGTGTCCAGTACCCTGACAAGCTTCAGCTGGTTCTCAGAGGTTCCTCTCAGGACCATGACCTCTCTGTAAAGGGCATGCGTGTCCTTCTGCTGGACCATGAGCTTGGCTGGGGCGATGTTCTCTCCCTCACGCTCGTAGGCATAGCCTCCCTCGTTGGCCTGACCCATCTTCTTGTCGATGACCTCCGAATAGTAGTCGATCTTGGACATGTCGACAGGCTTGTCGGACTCAATCAGGACCACATATCTTCCTGGCGGGAAGTTGGTGTCGGCATAGACCGCGTAGTCGTGGACAGGGATTCCTGTCTCCTTGGAGAACTCTGCGATTGACCATGCGAGGTCACCTTCAGTCATCTTCTCTCCGGAGATGTTGATCAGCTGGCTCTTCCTGTATGCGAAGCGCACCATCGGTGACTCATAGTAGTAGCCTGTGACCTCCACGACGTCCTTGATCCTGTAGCGGTAGAAGCCTGAGAGGTTGGTCAGGACCACCTCATAGCGCTTTCCGACCTCGAGCTGGTCGATGGTCAGGGTCTTGGACTCGTCCTCAGCGTTCTCGGGGATGAACTCGTAGAAACCTGACTGGGGAAGAAGGACATATTCCTCTTCCTCGACAGCCTTGGTGGCGCCCATCAGGGCCTCGCTGGCTGCGTAGGCAAGGAAATCGATGGGGATGTTCGGTCCGATGAAGGTTCTCATCTTGTCGGTGTAGGGCTTGAAGCCGCTTGTTCCGACTGCGGAGACCCAGCTCATGTTCTTCCAGATCCTCGGCACGATCGGGTCCTCAAATCCTTTCTTGAACTCCGCACGGAGCTCCTCGGCTCTCTCCGGGTCGGCCTTGATCTTCTTCTCGAGCTTGGCTTTCAGCTCGGCTGAGATTTCGATGTCGGGATTGATGATTCCCTTCTCGATATCGTAACAGAGCATCTCCCAGTGGTCTTTCATGTAGTTCATGCAGTCCACAAGGCCTGTCATGAAACAGCCGATCATGAATGTGACGTTTCTCTCGGCAAGCGCATATCTGACTCTGAGGTATTTCGCATTCATGGTCTCCTCGGGGAAGACGACCTCAAGAGGGGATGTGAAGCCATAAGGCATGAAGCGTTTCTCCTCGGCTGCGGCAGCGCCTGAGATACAGCCGGAGAGGGTCTTCCCGTCGTTGGTCTTCTGGTAAGTGACCTCGAGGGTGTTCAGTCCCATTCCGAACTTATGGTGCTTCCCGGTCTTCTCCTTGTAGTAGTTGTCGCATGTGGCGAAGGTCTTTGCCGCGGCATACTGGGAATAGATGTCCAGGGCCTCTGCAGAGACCGGGACTCTTTTTGGGACACCGACACTTCCGGAGCTGAGGGCGTATGTCTCAATCGGATAGACGGTGTAGAGGTCTTTCTCGCCCTTGTCTATGACGCGCTCGATGTAAGGGGCATAGTCATCATAGCTGGAATAGGGGACCATCTTCCTGAAGTCCTCCGGGCTCTTGATGTCGGCAAAATGGTACTTTCTGCCGTACTCAGTGTCCTTGTTGTCGTTGACGATCCTCATCAGAAGATCCCGGCTGTTCTGGTTGGCGTGCTTGGATTTCTCTTCCATCTCGCGGAGTGCCTTGCGTCCGCGCCTGATCAAGGTCGTCATGACCATGTAGTTCATAAATTTCTTGAAAAGCATTCCTAATCTCCCGAATATGGTGTAATTATTACATTCTTTTTCCATTTTATGCTATCAGAATAACACTCAGATGGACATCTTTTTTATTTATTTCCGTAATGGTAAATACTGCGCGGTGGCTTTCCGAAAGGAAATAATGTGGTATAGTTAATTCACACGAATAAATCTATAGCAGGAGAGCTTCATGAGAATAACAGACGACATCATCTACGTCGGTGTGAACGACCACGAAATCGATCTTTTCGAGGGACAGTACGTCGTCCCCAACGGAATGGCATATAACTCATACGTCATCATGGACAAGAAGGTGGCCGTCATGGACACCGTAGACAGACGTTTCACACATCAGTGGCTGGACAACATCCAGAAGGTCCTGGGAAACCGCAAGCCGGATTATCTTGTGGTTCAGCACATGGAACCGGACCACTCGGCCAATATCGCCAATTTCATGAAGAACTATCCGGGCACCACAATCGTGGCATCGGCCAAGGCATTCCCCATGATGAAGAACTTCCTTGGTGATGATTATGCCTCCTGCCGCATCGAGGTGGGAGAGGGCAGCAAGCTCGAGCTCGGAAAGCATGTCCTGAACTTCGTCACAGCCCCGATGGTCCACTGGCCGGAGGTCGTGATGACATATGACAGCACTGACAAGGTCTTGTTCTCAGCTGACGGATTCGGCAAGTTCGGAGCCCTGGATGCTGACGAGGACTGGGCATGCGAGGCACGCAGGTATTACTTCGGCATTGTCGGAAAGTACGGCGTCCAGGTCCAGAACGTCCTGAAGAAGGCTGCCGGCCTTGACATCTCGATAATCTGCCCTCTGCACGGGCCTGTTCTCACAGAGAATCTCGGCTACTACATCAACCTCTATGACATCTGGTCATCCTACGGTGTTGAGAGCGAGGGTGTGATGATCGCCTACACATCAGTCTACGGGAACACTAAGAAGGCCGTGGAGCTCCTGGAGCAGAAACTCAAGGCTGCCGGATGCCCGAAGGTCGTGGTGACGGACCTTGCCCGCGACGATATGGCGGAGGCCGTTGAGGATGCCTTCCGCTACGGCAGGCTGGTCCTTGCCTCAACCACATACAACGCCGATGTCTTCCCGTTCATGCGCACGTTCATCGAGCATCTGACCGAGCGCAACTACCAGAACAGGACAGTGGCCATCATCGAGAACGGCTCATGGGCCCCGCAGGCCGCCAAGGTCATGACCGGGCTTCTCGCCAACTCAAAGAACATCACATTCGCTCAGACAACCGTCCGCATCAAGAGCGCGCTCAACGATGAGAGCAAGGCGCAGATCGATGCCCTTGCCTCAGAGCTCTGCAAGGACTACATGGCCCGCCAGGAGAAGACCGTCAACAAGAACGACATGAGCGCCCTGTTCAAGATCGGCTACGGACTCTATGTCATAACGTCCAACGACGGAAGGCGTGACAACGGCATGATCGTCAACACGGTCTCCCAGGTCACGAACTCGCCCAACAGGATCGCAGTTTGCATCAATAAGCAGAACTACACCCATCATGTAGTGCAGCAGACAGGCATCATGAACCTCAACTGCCTCTCCGTGGCGGCCCCGTTCTCAGTGTTCGAGCGCTTCGGATTCCAGAGCGGACGCAACGTCGACAAGTTCGACGGCTCAGACTTCGAGGTCCTTCGCTCCGACAACGGCCTGCGCTTTTTGTCCAAGTACATCAACGCCATGATGAGCCTGAAGGTGGAGAGCTACGTTGACCTGGACACCCACGGCATGTTCATCTGTACGGTCACAGAGGCACGCGTTCTGAGTGATAAGGAGACCATGACATACAACTACTACCAGTCAAACGTCAAGCCTAAGCCCCAGACAGAGGGCAAGAAGGGCTGGGTCTGCAAGGTCTGCGGATATGTCTATGAGGGAGAGGAGCTTCCTGAGGACTTCATCTGCCCGCTCTGCAAGCACGGCGCTGCTGACTTCGAGCCGGTCAGCTGAGGTCCGGTTACTGCACTGTTGATACATTTTTGCTTTTTTCAGGCCTAAAGAGCAAAGGGATTTGCTTTTTAGACCTGTTTTTATGAAAAATGTATCAACGGCACTTTGAGGAAGATGAGCAGGATTCAGCTTTTCCACACAGGTTATCTCGAGATCCGGCAACCTGACATTCTGCACGGCAGGAGGAACGCTGACTTCGGGCAGGGCTTCTATCTCTCTCCGAGCGATGAGTTCGCAGGCAGATGGGCAAAGGAGAGGAGGGACTCCGAGATAATCGTCAACACTTATGAGCTGGAGACAGAGGGCCTGAGAATAAAGCACTTTGAGAGGGACCTCGAGTGGTTCAGATACATTTTCTCAAACCGCAGGGCCGTGGACATTCTTCCTGATTATGATGTGATAATCGGCCCAATAGCCAATGACACGATCTATGACACTCTCGGAATCTTCACAAGCGGCTATCTCTCAGACGACCTTGCCTTGAAGCTCCTCAGGATAGGTCCCTGTTATGAGCAGATAGTGCTAAAGACGGAGAAGGCCGCATCACAGCTGTTCTGGAAGTCATCCAGGGTGCTGGAGCATGGGGAGGTCGGGAGATTCGCATCCAGGCTTCAGAAGGAAGAGGATGATTACCTGACTGCTGTCTCAGAGGCGATGGCTGAAAGCTGAGGACACCGGAGGATACAGAGATGCTGTTCAAACGCGGCAAAGAGAGCAAGCACGAGACATATGACAAAGAAAAGTCCTATCCTGCCATCCGCAGCAGCATCTGCACGGGAGAGAGGGTGGCGGGCTTCAGGGACAGGGAGACCGGCAGGTTCACCGAGATAATGCTCATCTCTTCCGACAAGGACCTGGAGTCTTTCAAAAAGAGGTATGGGATCACCGGAGACATCGAGGTCTTCTACTGAGAGACATCCACCACAATTATCTCAGAGTGACAGCCCGTCTTGAACGGGATTGCCCAGCCTGAGATCCCGGATGTCACAATGAATATTGTGCCGTCCCTGACCTCGGTCCCGTACACACGGTCATTGGCACCGATAAGAAGGCCTATCAGCCCGGCAGGGAATATATGTCCCCCGTGTGTATGGCCTGAGAGCACCAGATCAACCCCGGATGCTGCCTCTTTCTCATAATCGTTAGGCTGATGGTCAAGGACAACGGTGAACAGACTCCCGTCCATGCCTTGCGCAAGACTCTCCATGTCTGCCCTGTTTGAATAGGACCTGTCCTTGCGGCCTATCAGGCAGAACAATCCATCGACAGAGACTCTCTGGTCCTGAAGGATCACGACTCCGTTCTCCGTCAGCGCCCTTATCAGGTCGGATCCGTAAAAGTCCCTGTACCTGAAGTAACCATCGTCATGGTTACCGTATACGAAATACACCCCATGCTTTGTCCTGAGCTCTCCCAGGGCCCTGCATGCACGTAGCATGTCCTCCTTGGAGCTGTCATCGTCCACGAAGTCACCTATGATCACAACCACATCCGGCTCAAGGTCCTGAACCCGCTTCATCTGGTGTGCAAAGGCCTCGCCGTCCAGTGTCACTCCAAGATGTGAGTCGGAGATTCCGACGATGCGCAGGCTCCCGCCGATGTCCTTGTCCGTGGTCACATTGTAGTGTGTGATTGAAATGTTATGGGCCATGACCCATCCGATTGAAAGGTAAATGACGGTGATTGAGATTGCCAGCCAGTTCTGAAGATCATACCCGGTCTTTTTTCCGGATGCCTTGCGGTAAATCAGAAAGGCTATGTCACAGAAGAGGAATCCCAGCGCGGCATGAAGCACCACAATCATGAATGTCGTGACGTTGAAGAGCAGGAACAGCGCAAGCGGGGAAAGTGCAAGAAAGCTTACAAGCCAGGAGAGAGACCTGCTTCGCCCGGAAAGCCTCTTCATAAATGAGAACCTGTGTATCCTTGTCACCAGATACAATACAAGGAGCGCGGCAATCACCGATGCCACGCCGACTATCAGAGCCCACATCACGGACATTCCTCAAGAGGCTCTTCCGTGGCCTTCCTTATGCGCTCGTCATATCCCTTCTCGAAGAACTCACAGACCTCGGGGTCAATCCCGTAGTAGTCATTGCAAGAGATCAGGACGGAGTTCCGGCAACCGCCCGTGCACCTGTCCACGAACCTGCACTTACGGCACTTGGGATTATGGTCCCTCACATCTCCTACGGTGGCAGCGGATAGTTTTGTGTATATGGAGTCCCTCAGAATCTCCTTCAGAGGCGTCTTGAAGAGGTTGGGGAAGTTATTTGCAAAGCCGCAGTCGCACTTAAGGAGCAGAAGATACTTGTCCTTCGGAAGAAAGGCGGTCATTCTTGTGCGGGAATTATAGAGTCCGGTCGGTGCCTCGTGCCAGCCCTTGAACCTGTAATCACTGCTGAGGATATATCTCATTACTGAATGTCTCCAAGTCAATAGCAGAAAAAAGCCGACAGATGACTATCCTTTGCCTAAAAATAGTTGCTTAATTATAGAGGTGCGATTTCGGAAAAGTAAAGAAAAACGTCTCGGTATTATGCTATAGTGATCTGGGAGGAGTCCTGGAATGAGGAGAACACTGATCATAGTTTTTTCGGCACTGCTGTGCACGGTTCTGCTATCCGCATGCGGCTCCGGTCAGCATGCCGAGTCTGGGATGCCGAATCATCCGGTAGAGACAGAAAACAATGAGGAGGCTGCTTTGAGATTATCAATAGGTGATACTGAGGTATCCGTCTCATGGGAGGACAACGAGTCGGTAGATGCGCTTAAGAGCCTGACCAAAGGCAAGCCTCTGGTGATCAATATGTCAATGTACGGTGGGTTTGAGCAGGTCGGTCCGCTTGGTGCAAGCCTGCCCAGAGATGACAGGCAGACGACTACTGAGGCCGGAGACATCGTGCTTTACTCCGGAAACCAGATTGTCGTCTTTTACGGCTCGAATTCATGGGCTTACACACGTCTGGGCAGGATCACGGACAAGACAGCATCTGAGATGGCGGATTTGCTGGGCAACGGCAATGTCACAATTACGATTTCATGCGGAGATTGATAAGAGATGATGAATGGATACATGAAGAAAGCAGTTGTCCTGTTCTCTGTCATTTTCCTGGCAGCGGGGCTTGTCTCCGCGCTGACGCTTAGCAACAGCACGTTCTCACTCGGGATGGCCTATAAGTTCTGAAAGGCAGCCGCATGCCGGCAAACAAAGCTTGACTTTTCAATTACTAAACAAAAAAGATATAGGTATAGGAGAAGTCATCATGAGCAATTTCAAGGATTTGAGGATAGTAGACAACTTCTACCAGACCTCGCTGTTCTTTCCCATGCCTACGGTATTGATTGGAACCCTCACGGAGGACGGCAAGCCTACTTTCGGGCCGTATTCGCTGATCCAGCCTTACTATGTTGCAGGCAAGGACTACTATGCGATGCTTCTGAACTGCCGCAATTCCTCAAACACTGCGCAGAACATCCTCAGAAGCGGCAAGTGCACCATAAACTTCGTCACAGATGAGAAATCCACCTTCAGGAGCCTGGTCAAGCTCAGCTGGCCCGGAGACACTCCGGAGGAGAAGATGAAGAACTTCGACTTCACATATGAGGACGGCCTGATGGCTGCCCAGGATCCGGAGAACGCGGCAAAGTACCCCAAGGTCATTACCGAGGCCTATCAGGCCATGGAGTGCACCTGGATGAGAGAGCTTGACGGCGCCCAGGACGACAAGCCTGGAATCCTTGACGGCTATCCGGGGCCGTTCCATGATTTCAACGGAATAATCAGCCCGTTCGGAGCCATGTTCATCCTGCGTGTGGACAAGATCCTTATGAAGGACAAATACTACAATGCCATAATCAACGGCGTCACCAGCAGGGATTTCCCGCCTGCGCCTGTTGACTACGGTTACAGGGACTCCAAGAACTTCTGGTACCACAGGCACAGAAAGGCCATTCCTGAGCTTCTGCCCATGAGGAAGACCAGCCTGCAGAGCGTGCGTTATGCCGCAGACAGGATAGATGACAAGGTCAAATTCACGGACGAGGCCCTGATGAAGCTGCTCAACGTGCCAAGGGTGTTCCTCTCGGTTGTCCTCAAGGGCTGCGTGAAGTGGGCCAAGGAGAACAACGTGGAGCTCATCACCGAAGAGCACATGAACATCATCAACGACAAGAGATCAAAGGAAAAAGGGAAGTGATATGAGCGGAATAACGGTTCCTATGGCCATCATTGATTTCGTCCCCGTAGTCATGTTCTTCATTGCTGCGGTGATCCTGCAGAGGGACCTCTACAGCAAACTGGTCAAAGGAGCCTTCGCGCTTCTTGCATCAGGCTCGATCCTGGTCCTGCTGGGCGGTTTCTACAAGGCCACGTGGAAAATCCTCTATGCCCTGAACGTCTGTGACTTCGAGGCCCTGGACATCTCGTTCTTCCCGATCCAGGCCCCGGGATTCCTTCTGGTGTTCCTGGGCCTGACCGCGCTGAAGAAGAAGGATTTCGGGTCTCCAACGGCTCTTGCAGTGGCTCCGGTGATCTACAGGAGCAACCTCATCTTCATTATCATGCAGGTGGTGGGTTTCGGCGGAATCCAGTACTGCATGGTCAGGATTGCCCTGTTCATGAAGAAAAGGTTCGCGGCCGTCCTGTTCATCCTGTCCTTCATATTCATCCTGGGCATGGGCTATCTCGGAGCCAAGTTCGATGACTCCTCATCCATGCACTGGCTGGCCCAGGGCACCAACATCCTGAGCCAGGGATGCTTCATGTGGGGAACCATTATCCTTCACAAGGCAGGCCTTGCACAGACAAAAGCTTCCTGATCAGGGCAAAAAGAATGGGCTGCAGCTTTTATGCGGCAGCCCGTCTGTTCAAATCAGGGATTATAAGGTTTGATTTCCCAGATTGAGTCAAGTTCATCGCTCTTGCAGAGATACTGCGAGTACCAGTTGATGACATAGTCACAGCCGTCATTGAACCAGCGGTTCTCCTTGTCCTTGTACGTGTCGGCACAAGTGGCATTAGCCGCATTTCCGCCGCCTGCCACGTTTGCCAGATCTGCCTCGGAAAGCCTCTCCACCTTCTCAACCGTCAGGTCGGTCTTCTGCTTCCGGTCACCGAAAAGAGCAAGCAGATCATCCTTTGAAAGCTGATAGCCGTTCTCAAGGGCTACTCCGCCGAGTACATCCGCCAGCTCGTCAGGGCTCTCGGGCTTATCCTTCGACATGAGACAATTGCGGACCTTTGCGTCGGACATCATGTCCCTGTAGATTTTTTTCTTGTCGTTGCTCATTATCTCACTCCAAATGCCTGAAAAGTTACTTGATATACATGCAGCAATCCGGAGAAGTAAAGAATATTAATAGAGCAGAGGGAAAAGGAAGCCAGATTGAAAACAATCTGAAAAATGCTAGAATAACTGAGTCAGGAGGACATCATGGCAGCAAGCATCACATATGACGAGAACCGCAGGTTGATCATCTCCGGAATTGAGTGTGACTGTGCGTGTGAGCACAGGACCCCGGATCAGGACATCTATGTAGGAGAAGACATCATCCAGAATCTTCCCCAGTACATCCGAAAGCGCAATCTGGGCACGCACTGCGTCCTTGTCTGTGACAAGAACACAATCAAGGTCGCGGGAGATCAGGTGTGCAGGATTCTCACAGAGGCCGGCTTTGATGTCATCATGTGCTTTTTGAAGAGAGAGACCGATGTCGATCCTGATGAGCGCAGCGTAGGAGAGGTCCTTCTCTCAATCCAGCCCGAGACTGAGTTCCTGGTTGCCGTCGGATCCGGTTCAATAACGGATACCTGCAGGGTCAATGCCGCAAGGACAGGCCTTCCGTTTGTGAGCGTGGGGACTGCCCCCTCAATGGACGGCTATACCTCCGCCGTTGCTCCGCTTCTTCTCAGGGGCCTGAAGATCCACAGACAGGGCCCGTGCCCTGAGATCATCTGCTGTGACACCAAGGTCATGGCCACCGCACCGGATTGGATGATAGCCGCAGGAGTGGGTGATGTCCTTGGAAAGTTCATAGCAAAGGCGGACTGGAAGATCGGAAACATCATAAACGACGAGGTCTACTGCCCGGTCTGCGGTCAGATTGTGACCGATGCGGTCAACAAGCTGATAGACAACGTTGATAAGATCAAGGTCAAGACCCCGGAGGGGATACAGATCCTGATAGAGGGTCTGCTCCTTGCCGGAATGACCATACTCATAATCGGAAATACAAGGGCCGTGGCATCCGTTGAGCACAATATCGCCCATTTCTGGGACATGTGGGCACTCTCAAAGGGACACAGGGCACCATGTCATGGGGCATCGGTCGGAATAGGGACGATGATGGTCTGGCCGATGTTTACCAGGTTCGCGGATGAGGATCTCTCAAAGATTGATTTCAATGAGCTTAAGAAGAGGCACATGACCCGTGAGCAGAGAATCGAGTGGATGCACAGCACCTGGGGTGTGGACAACGGAGACACCATCATGCGTGAGAATCCCGGTGACTTCCTTTCTTGGGAGGAGCAGGAAAGACGTGTGAGAAGGGCACAGGAGAGATTCTCGGAGATCCAGGCGGTCATCCGTGAGCTTCCTCCGTTCGAGAGAATCCACAACACCCTGAAGAAGCTCGATGCCCCGATGGAATCCGTTGACCTGGATATCCCGGAGGATGTCAGGAACATATCCATCCACTGCGCAAAGGACTACAGGACACGATACACGCTGTTCAAGCTCCTGGACGAGTGCGGGCTTCTGGATGAGTATCTTTCTGATTATCCGATGAACTGACCTGGTCCTCCAGATGTCAGTTGTCTCTGGAGATTCCGAAATAGCGGTCCATGATCTTCTGGTCAGTGATCTCGAATGTGGATTCCACAAGTGCCAGCGGGTTTGCCGCCGGTTGGCGCTTCTTGGATGCCGCCACCCGCTGTTATTACAATGTCACAAATAAATATGATACCCCTAATCAGCTTAGGCAAGTGGACATCTCATTTGACTATATTTCACTTGCTGCTGTAGGTTTCCATATCCATGTTTTTGGTCTGCCTGCCGACTATTGCAGCTACAACGACATCGCCAAGGCAGTTGCTCATGCAGAGGAACATCCCAAGGATCGGGCCGATTCCCATGACAAGCGTAACGGCCTCGGTCGGAACATGGAGCTGCTCCAGAAGGACTGACAGGCAGATTATTCCTCCACCTGGCATGCCTGGAGCACCCATTGAGAGGATTATGATCAGAATGGCCATGGTGAGCAGGCTGTCGACCGATACGGAAACCCCGTAGACCTTGGCAAGTGCAAGTGCGAAGACCGCCAGCTGGATGCAGGTCCCGTTCATGTTGAGAGTCGACCCGAGCGGAATGGACAGGCTGTAGACCTTGCTGTTGATTCCGAGCTTATTGTCGCAGAAGCCCATGTTGATTGGGATTGCGGCATTGCTGGACGCGATTGAGAACACCTGGAGCATGACAGGCGAGTATTTCCTGATGAACGGTACAGGACTCATTCTTCCAAGGACAATGATCAGAATGCAGTAGATCACCATCATGCATAGCAGGCCGAAGATGAAGGTCCCGAACATGCTCATGATCGAGATGAGCGTCTGCACGCCAAGGTCGAGTATCATCGATGCGGCAGAGCAGAAGACCGCTATTGGCATGAATCCGATGAGTATGCCGGCGATTTTCATGAACAGCTCGTTGAGGGCCTTGAACAGCGACTGCAGGATTGAGGAATACTGTCCGATGAGTCCTGTGGCAATCCCGCAGAGTACGGCCAGGATGATCAGCTGCGGCATGTCATCGTTCAAGAACGGTTTGATGAAGTTGGAGGGCGCCATGTTGATGAGGACTTCCTTGACGGAGAAGGATGCGCCTTTGGCGACGGCACTCGAACTGGCAGATACCGCAGTCGCCAGGGCGGTCTCACCGGGTTTGAAAAGATAGAACGAGAAAATGCCTATGGCCACGGCGACTACTGTGGTGAACAGATAGAGGCTGATTGTTCTGCCGCCGATTTTGCCAAGGTCCGAGAGGTTGGAGAAACTGGCGATGCAGGACACAATTGAGAAGAACACCAACGGTGCGACTATCATCCTGAGGATGTTGATGTAGACGGTCTTCACGGGGCTGAGGACGTAGTCGTCAAGTATGTCGTTGAAGGATTGTGGCGCAAGGACCGAGAGCAGAGCTCCGATGAATATGGCCGCCAGCAGGCAGAAGAGGGTCTTGTAAAGGAAGGCATGCTTTGACTTTATCAGGGTGACCCTTATGAAGTTGACCCCATTCTTGTGACTATACCTCAGGTCCTTTGCAAGCGAACGAAGAAGAATGTTCTGTATCGTTTCCTGCGCATTTGGCCCGATCTCATCATCTTCCATCGGCAATGTGGCGGAGGCCATGCTCTCAGAGAGGTCGTACTCTGTTCCCGATGCGGACATTTCTACGGTGATTTCACCGAAAACCTTTCGAACGCTGACGTGAATATTGCTTTTGCCGTCACTGTGTGAGACAAGGCTTCCCATCGCTTCTTCTGATACAAGTGCACCCTTGAGAGCGTCGCTCTTGTCGATCTTGTTCTCGTTCAGACTTCTTTGGACGAATTCAACCGCTGAGCTGAGCCCCTTGGGATTGGTGTCAAATGTTGCTTTGCTTCTCATGGTTACCTTCCAACAATTGAAAACACTAATGCTAATTGAGCTGTTTTACAAGAAGAAAGTTGCGCAGGATTCTTGTTTGCAGACGGTTCGGACAGATATGATTGACACTGGGCAGGGAAGACCAATCGCAATATAATGAGAGTATCACTGATTCGATGATAAAGATCGGGGGTGGGCTCACGAGAGGAGGATTAAACAGGTGTTCAAAAGGCTGTTCTATAAGCTTCTGCCCGTTCAGATTCTGATAATTGCCATGGGCTCGATAAACTCGATAGTCGACGGCGCCGTGGCTGGAAGATTCATTGATGCGGAATCCGTCGGAGTGATAGGCCTTTATTACACGATGATAAATGTCCTTGCCGCTGTAAGCTCGGTGCTTCTCGGCGGTTCCTCCATCCTGTGCGGCAAGTACATGGGCAGGGGTGATCTAAAAAAGACCGAAAGTCTCTTCTCTCTCAATCTTACCGTCGCATTTCTGGTAGGGGTGATTCTCTCTGCCATCAGCTTTCTAATTCCGGGACCATTGGCAAATGCCCTGGGGGCTAGTCCAAGCCTAAAGGAGGCACTTGTCTCTTACATAAGAGGCTATGGCTTCGGCATTATACCGATGATGATTGCCCAGCAGGTGGCCATGTTCCTTCAGCTTGAACGCAAGAGTGCAATAGGTTACACCGGCATTGTGGCAATGATTATAAGCAACATCGTCCTTGATATAGTCCTGGTCAAGGTTTTCCGGATGGGACCTTTCGGGCTTGCCCTTGCCACAAGTCTCAGCAGCTGGATCTATCTGCTGATTCTTATCCCTTACTATTTCACCGGCAAGGCACAGCTGAAATACTCTCTGTCCAAAATCGATATCTCTCAGCTTCTGCCTCTCCTTAAGACAGGCTTCCCGGGTGCTGCCCTGGTTTTCTATCTGGCGGTCAGAGCCCTTGCGCTGAACATTATCCTTCTCAAGTATGCCGGCAGCGACGGACTTTCCGCCCAAGGCGCATTCGGAATGGTCTCCGGTCTGGAGGTCGCTGTCTGCCTTGGAGTGGGATCCGTTGTCAGGATGATGTCCAGTGTCCTGATAGGAGAGGAGGACAGGGACGGGCTGAGAGCAGTGATGAAGACCGCATTATCAAAAGGCATGATTCTTTCCGTGATTGTCGCAGCGGTTTCGGCTCTCCTTTCCGGCCCGCTAACCTCGATTTTCTTTGCAGACAAGAGCACCCATGTGTATCTGATCACCAGGCAGCTCTTCCTGATTTACGCGCTGTGCATGCCTCTGATAATGCTGATCCAGATCTTCAACAATTATCTCCATGCAAGCGGGCACAACTTATTTGTGAACCTGCTGTCATTCCTTGACGGCTTTCTTGCCGTGGTAGTTCCCGCTCTGATCCTTGCCCGGCTTCTGGGCGCATTCGGAGTCTGGATTTCACACCCGACGGGTCTGCTCATTATCCTGATTACCATTTTTGTCTATGCCTGTTTGTTCAACAGGCACTTTCCGTCTTGTCTTGATGACTGGCTGTTCCTCAGAAAGGATTTCGGTGTTTCAGACGACGACAGGCTGGAGCTTGTGGTTGAGAGCATGGAAGCCGCACTGTCGACGTCCGAGAAGGTTCAGGACTTCTGTGCAAGACACGCTCTTCCGCAAAAGACCTGTGTCTTTGCGGCACTGAGCATCGAGGAGATGGCAGGCAATGTCGTCCGTCATGGCTTCAGCGCAGACAGCAAGGAGCATCAGGTCATTGTCAGTGTGGTCCTGAAGAATGACAGTCTTCTTCTCAGAATCAAGGATGACTGCATCCCGTTTGATCCGAAGGATCGTGCCTCCCAGTTCTCAGATGAGAATCCTGAGAAGAACATCGGAATCCGCCTTGTGATGAATCTTGCACATGATGTCACTTATCAGAATCTCTTGGGCCTGAACGTCCTGACCATCAGATTCCCTGTATTGAATCAGTGATTGATTCTTGGCTTAGAGTCTAAGTTTAATTTACTCATCGCCAATCTTTGCTGTGTATGTTGCGTCTGCTATAGATAATTCTTCTAACTTCCATTACATTGCCGATGACAACGTAATAAATAGTGTAATTCTTTACATGAATTTTGTAGTACGGGTGTTCGTGATTGTCGTTCAGCTCATATTGCTCAAACGATTCAGCGCTCTGAAGCCTATCATGTATTGCTTTCTCAACTTCATCGACCATTGCCGAAGCGGCAATTGGGTTTCCAAGTGTTCCAGCTATGTAGTCAATGATTTCGTTAAGATCGTTCTCAAACAGAGGAAGAAACTTCAGTTCATAGTTTTTCATACTCCTTGATTCTCCTCCTGGCACGTGCAAAAACCTCCTCTCCGGTCAACCTTGCCGGATTATTCTTTGCAACATAATCAGCTACTTTGAGTTTCATCTCAACTTCATCAGTCAGATCAGAGTACATCTCCAGACTCATGACCACCATCGAACCATAGCCGTTTTTCGTGAGTATGACAGGTTCTCCTACTGTAAGGACTGTTTCCTCAATCTCCGGATATTTGTTTCTCAGGTCTGAAACTGGGCGTATATTAAGCATGTCTTATCTCCATATTATCATTTTTTTATCATAATTATGATAAAACAAAGAGATTAGATTGTAAACGGTTTTTTCAGTATTCAAGCCAGTGGGCTACCCGGCATAGGGTTCTCCCCATGGCGAGGAGGGAAGTGATCACTCTTATTCAATCGTGGCAACCGGCTTGGTGGAAAAACTTGACGACTCGCATTCAAAATGATATCTTTTTGATATCAAGGGAAAGCGTCAAAGGGAGTTTTTTATGAATAACGCAAGTTCAACAACCGAAAGAAGGATCAAGCCTGCCAACGGAATCCTTGTCCTGGTCATTCTGATCGCACTCATCCTGTTGTCTGTCGCAGGTTTCATCACAGGAATCATGTCAATAGTCGAGAATTCCGTCTCATACGGTTACTACAATTCAATGACAGGCACCACTACGGTCTACGGAGGATCAATTCTTGGCGGCGTCCTGCTTGTGGTAGCATCAGTCTTGGTTTGGATCTTCTCGATCATTTGCTTCCCGGGTCTGAGGATCGTCAAGCCCAATGAGGCTCTGGTCCTGTCGCTCTTCGGTAAATACCACGGAACGATCTACGAGCCCGGTTTCTTCTTCGTCAATCCGTTCTCGACGGCAATTTATCCCCGTAAGCGCGACGATGATGCCGCAAGCGCCATGGCGGAGGCAACCAAGAACAACCAGGCCACTATCGTACGCGTCCCAAAGAAGGTCTCGACCAAGCTCACCACATTCGTCAACGGCAATCAGAAGGTCAACGACAAGCTGGGCAACCCTGTCGAAGTCAGTGCCATTGTGGTATGGAAGGTCGTGGACGCCACCAAGGCCGTCATCAATGTGGACAACTACGTGGAGTACCTTTCCAGCCAGACGGACTCGACGATCCGCAACGTCGCTCGTCTCTATCCGTACGACCTGATGTCCGATGACGATGACACCAATGACGATGCCGACGAGACCACGCTGCGCGGTTCTGCAGTCCAGGTCGCAGAGCAGATGAAGGCAGAGCTGGCCCAGAGGGTAGAGAACGCCGGAATCGAAATCGTCGAGGTGAGGCTGAACCAGATCGCATATGCAACCGAGATCGCCGCGGCAATGCTGCAGAGACAGCAGGCGGTTGCAATCATCGCAGCCCGCAAGAAGATCGTCGAAGGCGCCGTGTCCATGGTCGAGATGGCTTTGGACAAGCTCAAATCCGACGGAGTGGTGGATCTTGACGAGGAGCGCAAGGCCCAGATGGTATCCAACCTTCTGGTGGTGCTCTGCGGAAACAAGGAAGCCAATCCCGTACTGAACACAGGATCGATTTACTGACATGCCGGAAAACAATTCAGAGAAGACAGCAAGAAAACAGATTCCTCTGAGATTGTCCGACACCCTGTTCAGGGAACTGTCCCGTTGGGCCGAGGAGGATTTCCGGAGCCTCAACGGGCAGATCGAGTATCTGCTGACCGAGGCAGTCAGGAACAGAAGAAAAAAGAACATCACTTAGATACGATTGACGAAGCAGGTGTGGACAAAATAAGTTGATGATTCTCTTTTTAGCAAATATCATTAGACTATCAAGAAGCAGCTTGGTCTTTTTTTGGGGATTCACCGGATGGCTTATCAGTGTTCATCCACATCATCCTCCACAATGTGATATGATGGTGGGTGACAGGTCTCCAAACTGTATCTCATAGGAATTGGAATCGGAGAACATGAATAAGAAAAAGATACTGGCTGTGCCAGAGGTTTGTTTTTGGTCTGTTGCGGGAATCTGCCTGTTGGGGATAATCATAGGATCTTTCCTTGATTTCAGGATAAACGAGGTGCTGGCAAACAAAACGAGTATAGGCTCATTATTTGCCACATATGGTTCATATTTCTCATACTGCCTGTATCCTGCAGCGGGGGCCTGTCTGTTTGTCGGACTCAAGAGAAAAGGGGAGAGGTACAATCTGCTTGCATGGGTTCTTCTTGTCCTGGGTTTCTTCATGGCAGTTTACTACTCCAATAACTATAACGGAAAGGCAGTCCGTGCACTTCTGGGATATAGCGCAGGAGAGTCCTCCGTCTTTATCTCTGCTCTGAGCTGGTTCTTTTGGGTTGTGCTTTATTCGTGGGTTCCGTTCGTGATGGTAAAGGTCCTGGATGACACGAATCCGGATAAACTGATTGCCATAGGAGCTGCCATCCTTGTTGCAGGAATAGTCTCTGATAATGTGAATCTTTGGCTCAAGCAGGTTTCTTCAAGGCCAAGATACAAGTATCTGATTACGTTGGAGAATCCCATAAGCGAATTCCGCCAATGGTGGGAGATGGTCCCGAATCTTGCCGGTAGCAACGACAACTTCAAGAGCTGGCCCAGCGGAAACATGACAATAGCATCCATGATGTTTTCCTTGCCGATGCTCGCCGACGTGACCAGACATAGAAGTGAAGGAAAAAACATGCGGTGTTTCATTGTGGCCTGCATTTTTGTGATGATTTATGGCTACAACCGTATCCATATGACAAACCACTTCCTGACGGATGTTTGTTTCGGAACGCTGATAACCTATCTTATATTCGCAGTGGTAAGTTCGGCATTCCTCAGAACAATCAGAAATCAATAATGCTTCTTGTGACTCAACCTATTTTTGCCGGATTTTTCGTTTGATTTATAGATCACTCCCACTCCACCGTTGCAACATAGCAGATTCACATCAGGATGAAAAGCCCCGCCCCCGCCAATGTGCTATAATACGCGCATGCAGAACACAGACAAGTCATTGAGAAACATCGTAATCTACAGCATCTATGTGAGAAATCATACGCCCGAAGGCACCTTCAGGGCGGTCGAACCCGACCTCGAGAGAATCAAGGCTCTCGGCACCGACGTCATCTGGCTGATGCCGATCCATCTGATCGGAAAGAAGGGCAAGAAGGGGAGTCTCGGCTGCCCGTATTCCATATCGGACTACAGGACGGTGAACCCCGATTACGGCACCATGGAGGACTTCAGGCATCTGGTGGACACCATCCACGGCCTTGGCATGAAGTGCATCATCGACGTTGTATACAACCACACGTCGCAGGATGCGGTGCTGCTGACCCAGCATCCCGAGTTCTACTGGCGGAAAGCCGACGGAAGTTTCGGAAACCGTTTCGGGGACTGGGCCGATGTCTATGATCTGGACTACGTCAACAAGGACCTTTGGGATTACCAGATCCAGACGCTGAAGTTCTGGGCGTCAATGGTGGACGGCTTCCGCTGCGATGTGGCGTCCCTGGTACCGGTGGAGTTCTGGAAGCAGGCGCGCAGGGCGGTTTCGGAAGTCAGACCAAACTGCATATGGCTTGCCGAGTCCGTGCACAGGACATTCGTGGCCGAGGCCAGGAAGCAAAGCCTGGACATCTGGACCGACGCCCAGCTGTACGAGGCCTTCGACATGGAATACCAGTACGACATCCATGAGAAGTTCATGGACTGCTTCAAGGGAGAAATACCCTTCAACCGTGCGTTGCCTGACTATCTCGACGCCCTCAACGGGCAGGAGGTCATCTATCCGGAGAACTACATCAAGCTCCGTTTCCTGGAGAATCATGACGTCAGGCGGTTCGCAGAACTTTGTCCGGATCGTGAAAGGCGCATGCAGTGGTTGCGCTTCATGTTCTTCCAGAAAGGCCCCATGCTGATCTACGGCGGGCAGGAATTCTCCTGCACCGAAGTCCCCAGCCTGTTCGAAAAGGAGCCGTTCATAAGGTCGGGCGAGGATATAAGCTCTGTAATCGCTGATCTGGCGGAAAAGAAGAAGACCCTGCCGTGCGATGCAGTCTTCGAGGCAAAGATACTGGAAGGCACCCGCGTGGAGTGCACCTACACATCCGGTGGAAAGGTCTGCTGCAGCAGCGTTTTTGATCTGTGAGCAGCTTGTTCAAGCCGCTGAAAAAAAACTGAAAAATCTTGTTGACCGGTTTAGTTTACCGGTTTACACTAAAAATGCAGGACTTCGTGTCCGAAACTGAATCTAAGCCCGGATGACCGGGATATAGGAGGAATTCGAATGAAGAAACTTTTTGTTGTTCTTCTTGTCGCAGTCGTAGCTCTCACGGCAGTGTTTGCACAGTCAGCATCCGAGAGCGCAAAGGGATCCGTCTATTGGCTCAACTTCAAGCCGGAGTCGGACGCAACACTCCAGCAGGTCGCAAAGCTCTACACTGAGAAGACCGGTGTTGCAGTCAAGGTCGTCACAGCCGCATCTGGAACATACAACGAGACCCTCACGGCCGAGATGGACAAGGCTTCAAAGCCCACTCTGTTCGTCGTAGGAAACCAGGCTGCCGTAGGAACATGGGCAGACTACTGCTATGATCTCAAGGGAACCAAGATCGCCAACGAGCTGAATACCGATGCATTCAACCTCTATGCCGCCGATGGCAAGCTCGCCTCAATCGGCTACTGCTATGAGACATTCGGAATCATCACCAACGTCGAGCTTCTCGAGAAGGCCGGCCACAGCATTTCCGAGATCAAGGACTTCGCTTCGCTCAAGGCTGTCGCAGAGGATATCCACGCCAGAGCCAAGGAGCTCGGATTCGATGCCTTCACATCAAGCGGAATGGACGGAAGCTCATCATGGAGATTCTCAGGTCACCTCGCCAACGCAGCTCTGTTCTATGAGAGCAGGGATGACAACTGGACCGAGTGCCCGGCAACAATCAAGGGAACATACCTCAAGAACTTCAAGAACATCTGGGATCTGTACATCAACAACTCGGCCTATGATCCGGCAACACTGGCCACAGGCGGATACGACGCAGAGGCAGAGTTCGGAAAGAAGCAGGCAGTTTTCTATCAGAACGGAAACTGGGAGTATGACGCACTGGTCAACAACTATCACCTTGACCCGGCCAAGCTGCAGATGATCCCATTCTACTGCGGAGTCGCAGGTGAGGAGAACGCGGGTCTCAACAGCGGAACGGAGAACTGCTGGGCAGTCAACGCAAAGGCTTCAAAGGCCGACATCGAGGCTACAATTGACTTCATGGTCTGGATGGTCACTGACCCCGAGGCTTCAAAGCTTCTTGCCGGAACATTCGGATCGATGCCTTACAAGAAGGCAGCCGCTCCCGATAACGTGTTCCTTGCACAGGCCAATGAGTACTCCAACCAGGGCAAGTACACCATGACATGGGCATTCAACTACACACCGAACGTCGATTCATGGAGAGCCGGACTCGTCTCAGCAATGAACCAGTACGATGCAGCACAGACCGACGCCAACTGGAAGACGGTCGAGACTGCTTTCGTCCAGGGATGGGCAACACAGTACAAGGCCGCCAACAACTGATTCCGCTTATGATATCCTGCCTGCGGACATGAAATCCGCGGCGGGAGCGGATTGGTCCGGGGAGGCATGACCTCCCCGGTTTTTCAGGGGGCCCGGGTCTGTAGAACGCGGGTTCCGTGGAGAACCGACATGAAGAAAACCGTAACCAAGAAAGCCAACAGGCACATGATCGTGAACAGCAGCCTCATCCGCAAGCCGATGAAGCACTGGTCATGGCTGTTCATGGGACCGACCGTACTGGCGTTCGCAATAGGATTCGTATATCCCTTCCTCAGGGGATTCATGCTTTCCTTCACCAAGTTCAGGACCACATCCGATGCCAAGTTCCTTGGATTCGGAAACCTGTTCGGAAACTACATCAGTGCGTTCAAGGATCCAAGCTTCCTGCATGCGTTCTGGTACACCGCGCTGTTCACCGTGGTATCGGTTGTGCTCATAAACGTCCTTGCGTTCGCCGTGGCTTATGCCCTTACGCAGGGAATCAAGGGCAGCAACCTGTTCAGGACGGTCTTCTTCATGCCCAACCTCATAGGCGGAATCGTCCTGGGTTACATCTGGTCCATGATATTCGACGGAATCCTGACATCCATGAATACATCCATCATGCTGGAGACGCGCTACGGATTCTGGGGCCTGATAATCCTGATGTGCTGGCAGCAGATCGGATACATGATGATCATCTACATCGCAGGTCTGCAGGCAATCCCGAACGACATCATGGAGGCAGCCAAGATAGACGGAGCATCCAAATGGCAGACACTGTGGAAGGTCACCATCCCCAACGTCATGAGCTCCATCACCATATGCGTGTTCCTGACGCTCTCCAACGGCTTCAAGCTCTTTGACCAGAACCTGGCTCTCACCGCAGGTCAGCCGTTCGTCTTCAAGGAGGACGGCAGCGTGGTCAAGACCACCGAGATGCTGGCACTTAACATCTACAATACATTTTACGGACAGAATACAGCTGCCCGCGGAACGGCACAGGCCAAGGCCGTGCTGTTCTTCATACTCGTGGCTGCACTGGGCCTGATCCAGCTCAGCTACACCAGAAAGAGGGAGGTACAGCAGTAATGGCCAAGTCACTGAGCTCACAGAAACGCGGAGAAGTCATCCTCTCCGTAGTATTCACGCTGATCAGCCTCATCTGGGTTCTTCCCGTCATTTTGGTTCTGATCAATTCATTCAAACTCAACACGTACGTCAAGACCGATACGTTCGCGCTTCCGCTGAACGAGATGTCTGCAGGCTTTGCCAACTTCATCAAGGGCATGACGTTCGGAAACTACCCGTTCCTCAAGAGCGCCG
>JAEEGJ010005429.1_pt1 | contig 40150 bp, 40 predicted proteins | sample 8958761 | NCBI WGS metagenome assembly JAEEGJ01 (sample SAMN16246546, study PRJNA631951) | gut metagenome | biome: gut microbiome; feature: rumen; material: RS-attached | host: Bos | place: Iran: Karaj | collected 2018-10 | reverse complement strand
CTCACCCACCTGTTGAGCCTGGGGGAACTCATCAGCACTTTCGACTGGCAGAGAGAACATACCGTTCTGATAGTTAATACGTGCGATATTATCACCCTGCCCTTGATTCACTTCAAAAATAATAGGCTGTTCCGAAATGCCTTTGACAGCCTCGAGCAGATCATGATTGCCTACGCAGAATCGACCATTACTATCCGAATCGTTCAGTTCCATGTAGTTCTTCATCACTACCTCACTATCCGAAGCCGTCAGATTCAGGCGACCATCGATCACTTCAAAAAGAAAAGCGCCAAGAATAGGCAATGAGTTTTTGCTATTAATAACCTTGGAGAGAGCTAAAAGGCGACTGCCGAGTGCTGTACTTGAAACGGTAAATCTCATATATTAAATTGGTTTTATGTTTTCTAATCGGAGCACAAAAATACGAAAATAATATGTGAATAACAAAATTATCGCGAAAAATTTTCTTCTTTTCAAACAATTTTAGTAATTTCGCAATCGATTTTGAAAAACAAACAATCGTAAACAATAAAGTATTATGGATTTAACAGGAAAAGTAATTGCTAAACGAGAAGACTGGTAGCATAGTATTGTCAAAAGTAATATAAGATCGTTAAATTTAATGATGGCTGATGGATTACGCCACATTCTGATCTCAGTCAGAGAAGAAGGCTGATGTTTGTTCTTTAGCTAAAAGACTGCAGCTATCTTCCTGATCTTCTCAAGGCGCTTCATAAAGGATTTGTCTTGTTTGGCCTTCTGCATATTGTAATCAGCCTGAAGGCCAATCCATATAGAGGCATTAGTGCCGAGAGCCGCCTCCAGCAGCAGAGCATACTCTGTTGTTACAGGACGCTTGCCGTTGAGAATCTCATTGAAAACAGTATAGGAAACGCCCATCTGCTTGGCGAGTTCTTTCTGAGTAATTCCCCTGGCAGCAATCTCGTCCTTGATCATCTCACCCGGATGTATCAGCATTGATGATGTCATATTGTTGGCAGTTGATAATTATGTCCGCAAAGGTAAATAATAGTATTGAAATTCGCAAATAATCGAACCGTTTTTTTGATATTATTTCATTTCCGCAAGGCTTCTTTGAAAGTTGGTCAAAGTGTGGCGATTGCAATGTGAAATTATTTTTCTCGTAATTGTGCATCTCATTAGAAAAAAATGTTGTATCTTTGTGGTCAGAAATTGGCAATACGGAACAAGGACACCTGAAACGTAAGAGCAATATGGAACAAAAACGTAATTACATATTCACAAAAAGTGATGAGGAGTTGATAAGAATCTTAGCGCGTTGGTGGAAAATGAGCGAAGATGAGTTATTGAAACCATTTAAGGTCATTGCGTCATTCAAAAAAGCAGACAAGAGAGATAAAAACGATCGAGAATACGGTTATTTCGTTGATGTACGTAATCTAAATGGAGATATTTTGTATTATCCACCCAAATTCGGACCTGTTAAAATATTCTCTTTATATAAGGATGGTTTTATGTCTAGTGACATTTGGCAGATAAATGTCAAATTGGCTCCTCGTTCACAAAGAAATAAATTTAAAAACCCATTTTTGCTAATAATGGATAATGCCATTGTTGGTAAGCCAAAAGTCCAATTTTTAGACAAACTCAAGAAAGAAAAACTTATTAGAAAGATATTTGAGGAGACTGGTTCCACGGAAAGAGATGCGAAAAACACTTCAAATGCCCTTCATGCGATTATGGGGGATCTTTATACAGAAACAGAACGCTTCGTGTTTGAGTTACTTCAAAATGCCGACGACCAACCAGAAGATGGTGAAATGGTTAATGTAAAACTAAAAACCTTAGAAGAGAATTTACTGTTTTTGCATACGGGAAAGCCATTCACAGAAAATGACGTTGAAAGTATTTCAAGTATAGGAGATAGCACAAAGAAAAAGGATACAGAAAAAACTGGATACAAAGGAATTGGTTTTAAGTCGGTGTTTTCTGATGCAGATACCGTTTATATTGATTCTGGTAATTTCTCGTTCGCTTTTGATAAGAATTCTCCATTGTATCCTGAGGAGGCAAACATGGACGAAATCCCTTGGCAAATCAAGCCTATTTGGGAGGAAAAATATCGTCTTCCAAAAGAAGTCCAAAAAGAAGATTTGTATTTTTTGGCTCCAGTTGGAATAGCACTTAATGTTGGTAGTGACAAGATAAAGACCTATAACGATAGAATCTCTGAATTACTTACAAAACCGCATTTTACATTGTTCCTGAGAAATGTTGGCGAAATATCCTTCGAAAGCAAAGGAAGAGAAACCATAACCATAAGGAAACAAGTAACAGATTCTGGAATCGTTCAAATCACATCCAATAGTATAATAGAGAATTGGATCACCAAGGATTATATTATTGATATCCCTGTGGAAACAAAGGATGCTATACAGAACGAGAAGTTAGTCCCAACAAAATTAAAAGAGGCAACAAAAACTAAAATCACTTTTGCTGCAAAGATAGAAGATGGCTCTGTATGTCCAATAAAGGATGCTGTCTTATATACATATCTTCCTACCAAAGTAAATGATTTTGGATTTATGTTTTTGGTTAATGCAGACTTTTTAACGACAGCAAGCAGAGAACAAATTCATTTTAAGAATATATGGAACAGATTCCTCTTTAATCAAATTGGCAGTCTGCTCCTAGATTGGGTAAAGAGCCTAAAAGATTATAAGGGTGCATTGGGTCTTTTACCATTAAGGGTTGACAATACAGAAAACCTGCTTGCTAATGCTTTCTATAGTTCATTAAAAGTATCATTATCTGAGTCGGATTTCATTGTTAGCCATAAGGGAGATTTGTTATCAACAAAAGATATTATGTTGGACAAATCAGGCCTCTCTCAAATTATAGGTAAAGATTTATTCTGCCAACTTGTTGACAACCAAAAGTCTTTGCCTATGTATGAACAAGATGAGACCGCTCTAAAGAATAATGAATTATGCCCAAATATAACAGCAATCACTACTCTTGCTGTTTTACCAAAACTTACAAATAACTCTTTGTTTAAGAGATGGTTTGTCGAATCAGATGAAACAACAAAAGGTATATTTTATGATTGGCTTTTAAAAAAGAATACGGAACAAAGGAAAGGGAGTATAGTTAAACTGGTTAGTTCACTTCCAATTTACAAATTCGGTGATAATTATCTTTCAAAAGAAGAGGCTAATGAGTCTACGAACAGAATTGTTATTCACAATGGTCATAGCGCATTACTTCCTGTTTATAAGGCGTGTGGAATCGAGTGTTCAGATAATATTGATTTATTGCCTATTTCATGTTTCTATTCAGATTCTATAATTAAATCAACTTTTGAATATATTTTTAGTCATTTAAGAGATAACGAAGCTTTCTCAAAATGGATTCATACTGCATCTGAATCAGACAAGAAGATTTTGGAGGATTGGCTAGACAAACAGGATACTAATGCTGAGAGACATAAGGTACTAGTAAATTTTGTAGAAAGTCTTCCCATTGTTGTATTCAAAGACAAGATCTACAAAAGGAGCGAACTTATAAAGCGTGTTAAGAAATCAGTAACCACAGGGTATAATCGAGTTAGTATTGTTGAGGTTGATGAGTTAGATAGTACAAGACTTATCATATCAAATAAGTTGTTCCCTATTGTTGATTTGCTGACAAAAATAGGTTTCGTCTGTTCTGCAAATATTCAGAATACCTCTTTGATTAAATTCTTTAACCTACCCAAAGAGTATGATTTGTTTAATCTAATAAATACTAAGGCAGGTGATGCGCTAAAAGATAATGGAAACTTACTCACACCAGCAGAGAAATTGTCTTTATTCAATGTACTCAAAGAATTAGATGGTGTCAACGAAACAAATATATCGCAGAATTTATTATTTGAGAATCAAGCACATACACACCGGCGTTGGTTGTCAACAATGACGAATTATTCTTCTGATATACCTACGTGGATATATGAATATACAATATGTGAACAAGAGAATTTTCCAGAACTAGAATCCTATTTAATTAAGAAAGACCGAGTTTTCGAGGAAATTATCAAAAAGCATATAGAAGAAATCATAACGGAAGTTACCCCTAAAGAGATTTATTTACATTACAAAGATCAATGGTCATCAGATTTCACCAAAACACTTATTACTAAGTATGGTGCCACTTCTGCAATCCTTGAGATGATTGAACTTCAAGATAAAGATTCCCAAAAGTTCTTTCTGCAAAAAGTTGAAAAAATAGAATTGAAAACTGGAGATGTATGTCCTTTGGATTCATATGAAATAAAGGTTCTCAAATTGGCTTTTAATTCTTATGACGACAATGAAATCCGCTTGTTCGCTGAAAAACTTCTATTTAACGGGAAAGCAGTTTCTAAAGTAACCTATAGCGACGATGTGAACTTACAATACCATGAAAATTGTATTCTGAAGCTATCACTCTCTGATCTCTTACCTGAATACAAAGATTCTGGGATGATACAGCAAGTAAGGTGCTGTTTGTCGAATTTAGGGGAATCTAATTTGAATAGATTGTTTACTTTAGTCCCGATGGATATAAGTAAGATCAACAATAAGTTAGATGTTTCTAATGGATATACTCAAACAAAATATTTGTTCCGCTTATTCTACACAAGGAAGTATCGAGGATGGAACAACAATGCCGTCGTTAATATTGATCTATCCGCTGCATCTACCGAATGGACCCATAAATTATTAGATATACTTTTTTCCCAAAGAGTAAAACTATATCAAGATTCATTTGGTTATAGATTATCATCATATTTCTCGGGATATATTAGTAATCCTTATATAATGGATTCTGAAAAGATTCCATCTTATGTGGAAAACTGGGCTGATTCTGAAGAAAAGAGAGCATACTTGTATGAGCAAGGTGTTGGAACAGAAAAAAAAGAACTTATAAAATTTAGGAAGAAAATAGTAAATGATGAAATTGTGAGTGAAACTGAAGTTCAAGAACAGTCGAATAGTATAATCTCTACTTTAAGCTATCTCATTGAAAAAGTAGCACTCCCCTTAAGCGGTAATAACCAGAAAGAAACCTTATTGAAAATATCCTCTATATGCCGTAATGTTACATCACAGATTGACATAGATAAATTGAAGGATATATCGGAAGAGTACAACTTGGCTGAATACCTAAACTGGAAAAGCGAGTCTACCATTAAAATTTACGTATTTTCAGGAATGATTCCAAAGAAATTAATATACTTGAACAATATACTATGTTTATACAGTCAGGAACATAGTTATTATGATTGGGCTCAGAAAACCTTATATATCAGTAAGGATGTAGAGGTAAGAGATGTTTTATATAACGCCATATCAAATAATTCCATACCGTTTACTTCTTCAGATTGGAGTAAGTTGTATTATGACAATCTTGTATCAAAAGAGGAAGTGGAAAGTCGGGATATGGAGATAGAAAATTTGAAACGAGAATTACAGGAGTATATTGACAAGTTCGGAAAACTATCAAAAGAAAAAGATGTTTCTAAACCGCACTCATCGAATCCAGATGACAAGGACAATTCCGAGGCAAAGAAAAAGCAAGAACATGATAGGGAAGAGGATTCTGACAAGACGAAAGATAAAGATCCGACAATAGAGAGAGGAAAAGGACAGGAAATACCGAAGTCCAAACAGATTGCTGCTCAATTAGAAGCACAACAATTCTTAATGAAAGAAATGCCCGAGTGGCACTATCCTCCGCACTATGGAGAATACAATATAGAAGACGGTATACCATATTATTACTCTACAGTTATGCTACATGATAGCTTATGGGAGTCTATTCTTATTGTATTAAAGAGCTATAAGAATCAAGACGAACCATTTAAGATTAACCCAACAGAATGGGAATCTATTATAAAAGATTCTGCATATTTGTTGATTTATACAGGGGATGATATAAAAAGAATAACAAAAGAAGACCTCGTAAAGAACCAATCAAATATATCACTCTCATTTAGTACAGAAAATCTTGACGTTGAAGATCGTATTTCTTCATTCTGCTCTTCACTGCATTATTTTAAAGAATTGCACTTTGATTTCAAGAGCTTCAATCTATCAGAGAGTGCGGAGTCTATAAAAAACATTTTCAAAAAGAATGAAGGAACCCAGAACGGTAATACAGAGGAGGATTTATAATGAAATATACAAGGAAAGAATACGTTAGGTTTCTCTGCACTGAATTAGAGGCTCAAGAAAAGAGTTATGAGCAGATTGTCAAGACAAAAGCGACTGTTCTTAAAGACAACGGTGAGGTCTTTGTGGGCATGTTCCAGAGAATTAATGAGGCTGGATTTGCTGTTTTTAAAGTCCGCAATTCAGAAAACATGCCCCGAAAGAATTCTTTTTGGTCAGCCGTGTACTTAAATGGCGAAATGGGGAAATATCGGAATTGGGACGAATTGTCTTGGAACAAGCTTCGAGAAGAATATCAACGTGACTTCTCAGACTGTTTGTGCGCATGGATATCCAAGTCGGATGATGATGCTTTCTGTTTGGTGGGAATTAAGAACCTAACCATTCAGTTTACAGAATTATTGGAACAAGGGAAGACGATAATTGCGTTTGGACCAAAAGATCCCCCATTGCAATACTTACTGAATCTGATCCAAATTGTCAAGGATGAACAGAATCAAGATACAAAACCTGTTTTGGATTTCACCGAAAGTTCCAACCAATGGAATCCCAGAAAAATAGAGGCTAAAGAAGACTTGGTATCGATTATCTTGAACAATCACTCAAATGAGAAATGTGTTGTTGTGCAGGGGCCTCCAGGAACTGGTAAGACAACACGGATGGCGCAGTTGGCTGCGAGGCTATTAAAAGAGAACAAAAGCGTGCTAGTTACTGCCTTAACTAATCAAGCTCTTATAGAACTTGCTAAGAAAGATAGATTGCAAGAATACATCGAGAAAGGAAGAGTTTCAAAGACTAGTCTTACTGTTGACGAAAAGCGTGAACAGCCACATTTGCAGGAAATAAAGGAGAATAAATGTAACGCTTCTTCTGGTTTTCTTTCTCTTGCCACGTTCTATTTGTCTAGTGGTTGGGCTGTAGATGTCACAGACATTCCCTTTGATTACGTCATCATGGATGAAGCAAGTCAAGCACTGCTCCCAATGATTGCAGCATCAATGAAATTGGGTAGAAAGGTTGTCTTGATAGGTGATCAGAAACAGCTACCGCCAATTGTGCTTACTAACGAGGACCTAATTAACAGATTCAATTGGTCAGATGTCATCAAAGGCTTCCAGACGATATGCAGTTATTTTAGCTTCAATTCGTTTATGCTAAGTGATACCTATCGAATGACTGCACGCGGAGCGGAATGCACAGGTGTTTTTTATAATAACGGATTACGTTCAGTTTCTGAAATTCAAGAAGTGGTCACCAACATTGCCGACTTAGACCCTAAAGGTGGGGCTGTAATAAAAGAACTGGAGATGAAAGTCGGTGATAAGAATCCACAAAATGCGTTTGAATACATATATTGTCTGACAAAGAGTGTTCTTCAGGAAAACTCCAAAACAGAAATTGCTATTTTGTCAAAGTTCAGGGAAACAACTCGACAATTACAAAAATATTTCACCTTACAATGGGAAGGGAAAGATTACCCAGATAATATAAAGATAGATACCATCGATAGGGTGCAAGGCCTCACTGTTCATTACTGTTTTTTCCTTATACCTAATGCTTCCATAAGGTATTCGTTAGAGCCAGAATTGTTTAATGTGGCAACATCAAGAGCAATGAACAATACTATCATTGTTTTGCCCACTACAATATACAAAGAACTTATACCGGAAGAAGTCAAAAATTATCTGATTAAGGCGAAACAGGGATGTGAAACGTCAGCCAGTCCTCAACAAAAGGTGATATCATCTGGGAACGTTCAAGTAAAAGTCATAGACAAAATAGACTTATCGAAATTTGAGACTCCAAAACAAAAGGCAGTCAAGTCTGGTATTAAGCGGAACATATACATAATTGACACAAATGTTTTTGTCAATTGTCCGGATATCATCTCAAAGATAGACGAGAGATATATGGTGGTGCTGTCCGCTAAAGTTATTGATGAACTTGATAAGCTTAAGATAAAATTGGATGCTTCAGGAAAGCAAAATGTAGAAAAGGCATTACGCAATATCAACAGGGCGATGGATAATCGGAATATCAAGATGGAACTTTCTGATGTTGAGCTGCTGCCTGATGACTTCAACAAGAAATCGCCAGACAATAATATCCTGACGGTTGTACTAAAATATAAAAATGACAATCCAATACTGTTGACTTCCGACAATGGGCTACAAGTTAAAGCAAAAGGATTGGGCATCTCAACGATTTCGCTCAAAGATTTTCTCAGAAGATAAAGGCGAAATTATTGCAACAGATCAAAGTGTTATCAAAAATCATTGCTGTCCACTAAAAATCGCTAAGCGTTCTTTGAAATGATTGAAATATAGTTAGTTACAGAGATTTTTAGGGTGCGACGATTTGATTTTGTATCTTTGCAGTCAAAATGGATGACTGCATATGAACAAGCCCCAATACGTTTTCTCCCAATTAGTCGCTTTTATGGACTCAGACAAGTTCCGTCACATCGTTGACAAGTACAGAGGTAACCTCTATGTGAAGCACTTCACATGTTGGAACCAACTCCTTACGTTGATGTTCGGACAACTGAGCAATCGCGAGAGCATGCGAGACTTGATTATCGCCATAGAGGCACATCACCAGAAGTGCTATCATCTCGGATTTGGCAAGCACGTAACCAGAAGCAATCTGAGCAAGGCCAATACAAACCGTGACTATCGCATCTTTGAGGAGTATGCATACTTCCTTGTAAGTGAGGCCAGACGCAAGAGGGCAACCGACATCTTCAAGCTTGACGGCAATGTCTATGCTTTCGATTCCACGACCATCTCGCTATGCCTGGATGTTTTCTGGTGGGCTAAGTTCCGCAAACATAAGGGTGGAATAAAAATCCATACCCTGTATGACTTGGAGACTCAGATTCCAGCCTTCTTCCATATCACTATGGCGTCAGTTCATGACTCCAAGGCGATGAAGGAAATCCTCATTGAGACAGGTGCTTACTACATCTTTGACCGTGGCTACAACAACTTCAAGGAACTCTATCGCATACATCGTGCGGAGTCATTCTTTGTTGTCAGAGCCAAGACCAATTTGCAGTACAAGTGCATCAAGTGGAGACGCAGGCTGCCCAAGGGAATACTCACTGATGCCGAGATAGAACTGACCATATATGGCAGTCAGAAAGGCTATCCTGAGCATCTGAGGCTTGTACGATTCTTCGATGAGGAGCAACAGCGAGAGTTTATGTTCCTGACCAATGCCACAGAACTGACCGCATTACAGGTTGCCGACCTCTACAAGAATCGCTGGCAGATAGAGTTATTCTTCAAGTGGCTCAAGCAGCACCTCAAAATCAAGAAATTCTGGGGCACTACTGAGAACGCTGTCAGAATACAGATTTACTCTGCCATCTGTGCCTACTGCCTTGTTGCCATTGTGCAGCATGATATGCGATTGGATAGAAGCACTTATGAGGTGCTGCAAATCCTCAGCATGTCACTCACTGACACAACGCATCTCAAAGATCTCTTCGACAAAACTATATTCAAAAATGACAAAGACCGAAGCGGTTCAGGTGAACCTAATTTATTTAATTTTTAACTCGTCCATTTTTAGTGGACACTAGTGATCAAAAATAATTAAAGAAAACGTGGTATGAAACGAAGACGCGATTATTGTTTTTCTGTATGGGTGTTGATGATGCTTATAACCTACACCTCATGTGAACACATTCCCACAAAACCTATTGTGGAGTATGATTCAGATAGATCCGTGATACAGATAGTCCAAACTGATACTGCAGCTCATGATTCTGCTTTTATCTCTATAGGTAGCATATATAATAGTGTGATACCCATAAAAGATACTGTCAGCCTATCCATTACAGGAACTATCAAGAAATTAAACCAAATTGAAGTCGCATACAAATTGGCGACACATGACAATACGTTTGATGTAACTGTTCGTACTTCGAGAACAAACGACACGACCTTTCAGTATAGATTTAACACCTTTGATATTAAGCCGATAAATGTTGCTGAAGTAGTTTCGGGGCCATGCTGTGGTTTTTATGACGTTAATAATAAAAGGGATTATCATGGAAAAATAAGACAATGGATTTTCAAAAACGACTTATCGCCAGATAGTTCAGTCATAGAGGCTGCCAATTCTATCTTACGACAGTTCAATTATTCTGGCAAGAATGAATATAGTGCTTTAAGCAATTCAGTACCTGTAGTTAATAGTTTATCTGGTTTGAAATTCCGATTCAATGCACAATTGGAGGGCGATTACTTTTATCTATATGCATATTCTTGCAGTTCGGGGAAGCCCATTAATTCTTTTGTAGAATCTAAGATAACCAAAGGGTTGAGTGACGCTCATCATTCAATAGGTGACGAATTTGCCTGTAGCAATAACGGTGGTTCTGGGCCTAATGTTCTTTTTCTTGTTGGTATCAATAAAAACTGGAAATACGATGCACTTCCTGTGGGCATAATTGTCGTTGATGATATTGCCCCGGAAATAAAAGCGAGGGGGCACATGCCAACTCGATATAGAGGTTTGTACAACTCATATTATGACTATGGTAATGGATCATCGTTATCTTGGTCAAAAAACATTACTTTGCCAAGACAAAATACGGTTATCAATATTCCAAACATTTCTGCAAGTATTTCATCTTACGTGTCCGTTTCCTATGGGAATTTTGAAGGGAATGACTATTCTGGCTATAACATACCTTTTTATATTTCCATATCTGGAGATGTTCTATCACTAACAATTGGATCGCATCGGTTAAATGGGAGTTCCATTAAAAATGATGAATGCATACGACTTCATATAAGGGGACTACACACAGGTGACAATTCTCTGCCACTAACAGCAGTTGATTCAAGAGGGAACAAATCAACAAGTTCATTATCAATTCCATTAGTCACGATTCGAAACAACCCATCATATCATGATGATGAAGATTATGACGACCTAGAAGACAGAATAAGTGATTTGGAAAGCAGATTGGATGATTTAGATGATTAGAATGCAGCATGTGACAAAAATAGCAGTGGAAAACAATGGATATTGTGATGAAATATAGCAAGAATCAATGAAGGTATACTCTAGCCATAGTGTATCCATACTCTAGGCTGCTTCTAGGCTTACTCATGAGTATACCAAGAGTATGGGTAGAAGAAGGCAGAAAGCAGCCTGAAAGGAGATTAAACGATAGAAGAAGGTTGACGTACAAGGTAAGAAGTAATAACATAACAAATAGAAACGTTATAGGAATAAAGAATTACGAGATATGACGAAAGAAGATATACTGAGACTAAGAGATACGGCAGAACAGACGCGGGTACAGTTCAAGGAGCGTGTGACTCGTGACAACAAGTATGACGTGAGTTGCGAGATTGTGGCACAGAGCAATTCGCGTGGCGGCATGATCGTGGTAGGCATTGACGACAAGACAGGGCGCATCAATCCTCTCTCGTTTGTTGAGGTGCAAGAGACGACGAACTTGTTGGGGAGTTTGGCATCGGAAGGTGTGGTTCCACAGATTCTGCTTGACATCGAGAATGTTCAGATGGATGGTGGTGTCATTGTAGTGGCTACTGTCAAACAAGGAAAGAACAAGCCTTATCGTGACAGCAAGGGTATCGTGTGGGTAAAACAGGGCGCAGACAAACGCAAAGTGTTTGACAATGCAGAACTGATAGCCATGCTGATGGAGAACGGACAGATGCATCCTGACAGCATGCCTGTGAATGGCACCAGTATCAAAGATTTGGATGAGAATACCTTGCGGGACTATCTGCTCAACAGATTCCGTAGCGATTTTGAGCGACAGCAGTTACCCATAACAGAAATGAGGCATAGGAGTCTTGACGAGATTGCTGGTGTTCTTAGCCAAACGCCAGAGGGCATCTTAAAGAACAATGGTCTGATATTGGAGGATGGTACATTGACAATGGCTGCTTTAATGCTGATGGGAAGATACCCTCAACGCTGGTTGCCAGCCTTCACTGTGAGATGTGTCAGTTTTATTGGAAACAGCATTGGAGGAACGGAGTTCCGAGATAAGAGTGGGAATGATGCAGATGGCAATGCCGTACACCTGTACAACTATATCATTTCATTCCTGACCAGAAATCTTCGCAAGAAGCAAGTGGAAAAGGACTTTAACAGTCAGGGCGAGTTGGAGGTCTCAACCGCCAGCCTGTCAGAGATTGTCACGAACGGCATCCTACATCGCTCGTATGTGATAGAAGCACCATTGCGGGTGTTCATCTTCGACAACAGAATTGAGATTCACAGTCCAGGACTATTGCCAGAGGGTGTCAGCATGGAAAGCATTAAGCATGGCGCATCTGTGCCAAGGAACAAGTTGCTGTTCAATCATGGTATCAACTTGTTGCCATACACTGGTGCAGGAAGCGGCATCACCAGAGCCTTGAAATTTACTCCAGACATCAAGTTCGTGAACGACGAGACCCTTAATGAGTTTGTGGTGACGGTGGAGCGTAGAAATGTAGGAGAAACCGATGCTAAAAATGATAGAGATAGTGATAGAGAAGACAGAGATAAAAGAGACGAAGAAGACAGAGGTAACTCGCTGTCTTCGAAGTATATAGAAAATAATAAGGCTACAAAAAGAGACAATGATGGAGCCGAAGAAACCGAAGATAGAGCACGTGTGGTTCGCACTCCTTATAAGCAGTTGCCAAGTGTTCAAAAGGACATCATCCATTTTTGTGCTATCCCAAGAACGGCAAAGGAAATCATGGACCACATAGGCTACTACAACAATTCTAAGAATATGACCACGTATGTTAGACCATTGTTGGAGATGGGATTTTTAGAGATGACTGAACCCGACAAACCCCAAAGTAAGAATCAGAAGTATCGGAAAGTTAGAAAAGACTAAAAGGAAGCGTACTATTATGGCCAAACTACTGGAAATTGACGAGAAAGAACTGCTGACTATATGGTTGGCAGATAAGGTGGACTTTGCCAGTGATTTGGTGAGTTCGACTATAACATATTGGTTTAGTGACCAAGCTATAAGACAGCCAGATGGACATGTTAGTGGTATAGCTAGTGGTACAGTTAGTGGTATAGTTAGTGAGCCTGTTAACTATCTTTCAGAAAAAGGATTGAAGTTTGTGAAATGACAATCTGGCAAATCATACTAATCATCTGTGGGGCAATTACTGCAATTGCCTTTATCATCGCGCTTATTGGGCTTCTTTTAGATGATAAGAAGTTTAAGGATAGGGAATGGTGGATGTTGCCTGCTATGCTCATAGTTATTCCAATTGTAATAGTCGGAGGGTTAATGGAGTTACTGGAATACCTTTCTGAGGTATGGAAAGATGGCGGATTCAGAAAGCACTATCAATTAATAAAGGAAAGGAAGGCAGAGTATGAGGCTGAGCAAAAAAGAAAGCAAGAGGAAAAGGTTGAATACAACATTAAACGAACAGCTTATCTTAACGGTTTGCTGACAAGAGATGAATTGCCAAGACTCGATGGGATTCATGAGTTCGAATTCGAAGACGAAATGAACCTTTCTGTTGATTACGATGCAGAGGTTCGTGAAATTGTGTATGTCGAAAATGAATATTGTGAGTCTCTTAATAGTTTCTTTATCAGACATAAAGACTTGCGCCTTTACCACATGTACAAATTCGTGTATCTGCCCAATTTCAGTACGGAGTTGAGCAGTGGGGAACTGGCCAGGTATATTTCCCCTAACTTACCTGCGGAGGAGAAGATAAGAATTGATATGGATTCGTCATATCCAATTAAGTATCTTTGGTATCCGGAAAATGCGAAAAACATTCAGCATGGTATGATGTTTTTCAGAAGATATAGTGACTATTATGGCATTAAATATATTAAGGGAGAGTATTTCCACCTGAAGGAAGGAACTGATGAGGAAATTATTGAGCAACTTAGGCAGATAGTAAAGGATGTGCATTCTCTCCATGCTCATGCTGCATTATATTGTAAGGTAGACACAAACGATGAAGAGGATAGTTCTGAGGAACATACTGATGAGTATGCTGACGAACTATTTGAGAGAGTAAATAATGACCCTGAGATTGCGATTATCGTAAAAGAAGTGCGTGAAAGGGTGAATGCACTGAGAGAACGTGGTATGGCAGAAAAGCTGATTCAAAGGATTATCCACCTTGAACCTAAATTAAGTCGTTTGGTGATAGCCAAGGATATGCGCATTTTGCTACCCGATTACAATAATATGGAGATAATGCTTGAACCTATCAACAAGGCGGTGTTCCTGTTGTTCTTAAAGCATCCAGAGGGAATAGTTTTTAAGCATTTACCTGATTATAGGAAGGAACTGGCAGATATCTATCAAATGATAAAGCCTTTAGGATTGAATGAAAGGGCTCTGCAGAGCATCGAGGACGTGACGAACCCGTTGCTGAACTCCATCAATGAGAAGTGTGCTCGTATCCGAGGGACTTTTATCTCTCAGTTTGATGAAGACTTGGCACAACATTATTATATCGATGGCCCTCGTGGCGAGGCCAAGAAAATTAGCCTGCCGCGCGATTTGGTAGTCTGGGAATAATCTTTCATTTTCACAAGCCTTGTGGGGCAAAATTGTTTGGTTGCAGAGTTAGAAATGGCTAACTTCGCAACCAAACTTAATTTTTGTGACTATGAAGGATTTTGATTACATTTTGCAACAGGCAAAGAAGGCGTATTATTCGGGCTGGAATGATGTGGAGTTAAGAAAGTGCGTGGATATGCTGCCAAGCATTTCACAACAGGAGTTGGTAATGCTGTACAGCAGCAGGTGGTTGTCGCATGACAAGCCTCTCAAGGACAGCATCTTCCACCTGTTGTTCGATGCCCGTATCGAAGAAAGGGACAAGAAAATCAAGGCGATGAGCGTTGACGAGTTGATAGAGAATCTGGGGGATGAGAATGGCTATGGGAAGTTCATTGTCCTGGAGATGAAGGAGCGTTTCGACTCTTTGGAGGATGCTGACAAGAGGAAGATTATCAACGCATTGTCGACAACAACCAAAGCGAACAAAAGCTGGGCAGAAGGTAAACTGAAGAAGATGGAACAAAATAGGTGATGATTTTAAAAGAATATATCAACAAGTTTGAGAATAATTTCGTATATTTGCAACAAAAATAAAACGATGGGAAAAGAAGTTTTGTTAATTTCTTAGATATCAAATTAATATGTTACGACAGATAAAAAGAAATGCGCCCATAGCCCAGCTGATTAAGGACTTTGCCAATAAGAAGAGTGGCAAGGTCACTGAATCGCGAGTAGAAATTAAGAGACGATTTGAATTCCTAGACTGGAAAATTCAGAAAAAGATTATGCAGTTGTTTCTTGATTCAGGAAAAGTGGATAGAGAGTGGGCGTGTTCAATGCTGATTGACCATTGGGACAAATCATTTGAGAAGAAAATAAAGGCATTAATGACATCAGGGACAGGCACCAATGACACATGGAAGAAGGATGATGGCTGATGGAAGATGGATGAGGGAAGATGTTTCACTCAAGAAATGACAGCCTCGCGACTTGGTGGTCTGGGAATAAAGCACTTTTATATAGCCCAATCTTCCAGTTTTATACCCTCAATACGGTTAAAGTGCTTGGTGTTATGGGTGACAACAGTCAAATCGCCAATAACGCCAGTGGTACCAATCATTAAGTCGAAATCTTCAATGATATTGCCACTCTTCTCCAAGCGGAATTTCTCGCTACTGAAAAATTCAGGAATATCGTCAATGCCGACAATTGTATAGTAATCTATAAGCAGTCTTGCCTTTGTCAGTTCTTGCTCACGATATTTTTCTGGAGCATTATGAGCTCCATACAACAATTCAATAGCTGTGATAGCAGAAATGCAACAAAACTGATTCTGCTCAATGCATTTCTGGCGTACAATCTCATTTCCCCGCAATAACTCAATGCAGGTTGATGTTTCCAAAAGATACTTGAAAGAGGTCATTATTAGAACTTAGGATATGTGTTTTCTGTGCGTCCTTCGCGAATTTGCTGCATGATTTCATCGGTAGTACGTGGATCGTCACTCCAACCACCAAAAAATCGGTCAATTTCTGAAGCTACACGTGCCTGGCGAACGCTATCTGTCTCATTGACACTCTCGCGCAAACGACGCGATAATGCCAACCTGTCACTGGCGGATAGACGCTGTGCCTTGCTCCAAACACTCTCAATCGAAATACCCATGTCTGTCTATATAACTATTGATTACGGCAGCAAAGATAAGGATAATATTGCAGAAAAACAAGTTTTTTCCATTTTTTTCTGCATCTTTATAGGTAAAAAGGCTTTTCCACAAGCCTTGTGGGGCGAAATTGTTTGGTTACAGAGTTAGAAATGGCTAACTTTGCAACCAAGTTTTATTATCGGTTTCTTCGCAAGCCTTGTGAGGATTTGGAGATGTGAGAAAAGTTTGGTACTTTTGCAGAAAAATAATGAGCGCATATGGAAGTAGAGAAGACAATGATAGATTTTGTGGTTCCCATCGAGGATAAGATGCAGGGCATCATCAAAGTGGTGGGTGTTGGTGGTGGCGGATGTAACGCCGTACGCAACATGTACCTCGACAAGGTGGGGGGCGTGACGTATGCGGTGATGAACACGGACAGTCAGTCGCTGTCGCGCTCTCCAGTGCCTTACAAGATACAACTGGGTGCTGGCCTTGGCGCTGGTGGCAATCCTGAAGAGGGTAAACGGGAGTGCGAGGAGAGCTTCGAGGATATCAGGAAGCTGCTGAGCGATGGCACGAAGATGGTGTTCGTGACAGCTGGCATGGGTGGTGGCACTGGTACTGGTGCTGCTCCACTGGTGGCTGGCATCGCCAAGGAGATGGGTCTGCTGACAGTGGGCGTGGTGACGATACCGTTCTACTTTGAGAAGAAAAAGAAGATCATCAAGGCACTGAAGGGTGTGGACGAGATGCGTAAGAACGTAGACGCGTTGTTGATAGTGAACAACGAGAGGCTGTGCGACATCTATGCGGACTCGGAGCTGTCTGTGAAGGAGGCGTTCAAGCGGGCTGACAACATCCTGATGGATGCGGTGAAGGGTATCGCAGAACTGATTACACTGCCCAGTGATGGGGGCATCAAGAGTGACTTCAAGGATGTGGAGACGACGATGAAGAACGGTGGTGGTGCCATTATGGCAATGGGTAGGGCCAGTGGTGAGCATCGTGTGGAGAAGGCTATCCTGAACGCGCTGGACTCGCCATTGCTCTATGGCAACGACATTGGCAAGGCGAAGCGCATCTTGTTTAATATCTATTCCAGCGAGGAGCATTCTATCTTTGTGCGTGAGCTGCAGGAGATAGATGAGTTCTTTGACCAGCTGGACCCGAACATCGACGTGATATGGGGTACGGCAACGGACGACTCGCTGGGTGAGGATGCGAAGGTGACGATACTGGCAACAGGATTGGAGGACGACTTGCGTAGTGAGGTGCAGAAGGATGCACACAGCAACGAGGACGACTTCTATGAGGACTTGATCCCCAAACTGTATAAGCCAGCGAAGAAGGAACCATCAACCATGAAGGAGGTGTTGGCGAAAGAGCAGGTGCTGCCTTTCGAGGTTGAGAAGGCACCAGAGCCAGAACCTGCGCCTATCCCTGTACCCGAACCTATAGTGGAGGAAGAACCACAAGAGCCAACCATCATCGATAAATGGAAGAGTTGGCTGAATAGGTTGGCAAAGAATGTGGCAGAATGACGGAGATGATGCAGCATAGTCCGGAAGAGATGGCTGAACAGGTCAGGCTACTGGCTGAACAGCTGAAGATGGCGGGTCGGAAAGACTTGCTGTTAATGGCTATTGGTGCCCCTCTGCTGGAGGAACTGCGCATAGAGGCTGCCAGGACGAAGCTGAGCAGATTGCAGATAACGAAGGACTACCGCTTCTTTTTGGTTGACTATGACAATAAAGAGGTGGAGTTGCAGCCTGTGCACAAGGCTGTGTACTTGTTGTTCCTGGCACACCCTGAGGGCATCGAGTTCAAGAGGCTAGGGGAGTACCGCGAAGAACTAATGAGATACTACATGGCAACGGCAAAGCTACTGGACAAGGAAAAAATCATGGAAGGCGTAGACCACTTGGTGAATCCATTGGACAACGCCATCAACGAGAAGTGCTCGCGTATTAAGAAGGTATTCCTCGACCTGATGGATGAATATGCTGCCAGCTACTACATTATCAGTGGTCATACGCAGAAACGCTTCGCAGGCTCCAGTCGTATTTGGTATGAGCGCCTGAAGGTAATTACATTACCAAGAGAGTTGGTAATCAATAAAGTGTTGCTCTAAGAAGTCTAAGAATAGTCTTTCATAAGCATTTAGTAAGTTAATATTTTCTTCATTTTGTTAGTTTTAGGTTAGTTAATTAGTATAATGGACTTGCGGTGAGCAAGTCCATTATGCTTTTCCAGTATGTTACGTACCAGCCCCAAGATACAATTTTGCCTTAATTCCTTTTTCTTTAAGAAAAAAGTTGTATCTTTGCGACATCTATGAGAAAGAAGAAACGGATATGAAAAAAGCAAAACATATTGTATTGACACTCCTCATGGCGTGCGTCCTGATTATAGCAGGGGTATTGACCTATAATCTGTTATACACTCCTTCAGTCTTAAATTGGAGAGTAGCTGAGGCATTGGAATTCTGTAAGAAGCACAACCTGAATACGAACTATTGTGTCTTTGTTGATTTCTCAAAGCATCCAGGTAAGAAGCGTTATGTCCTCTACGACTTGGAAGACAGAGAAGTGGTGTACAGCAGTGTCTGTGCAAATGGTCTTAACAGGAATGAGTTTTCTAATGTCGAAGGAAGCAACTTGTCTTCTCTGGGCAAATATGAAGTAACTTCTATCGTTGGTAAAATGAGCATTGGCGAAGAATGCATTATCATAAATGGATTGGAGTCAACAAACAATAATGCCCGTAAGAGACAAATACTGATACATTCCTATAAGGATGTTTACTATAATCCAGGCACTTATCCAATTAACGTCTTCAGGAAATCTTTAAGTCATGGCTGCTTTGTAATCGATAAACGTGCTTTCAGAAAGACCAAGAGGATAGCAAAGCCGATGTTGCTGTGGGCATACCGCTAATTATAATAATAATGATCAAGACATTCTCCGCAAGCCTTGTGAGGATTGGGAGATGTGAGAAAAGTTTGCTACTATATCACTTTTTTGACGATTTTCTTGTTCGTTTCTGCTTTTTTTACTAATTTTACCCCCGATTATAACCAATAATGATGAACTAACCTCATACAAGACAATAATAGATGAAAACAATACTTATACTGACAGTAGCATTGCTTCCAGCCATCGCATTGCTGTACTATATCTGGAAGAAAGACCCTCAAAAGGAACCGACATCGTGGCTGGTGAAGGCGGTTGTGTGGGGTGTCGCGATATGTATACCCATCGCCGTGATTGAAGTGGGTATTGAGGCAGTATTGTTTGGCGGAGGTGCACCGTCAACTTTGCTGGACACGACGGCAATGGCATTCTTTGTGGCAGCGGTGCCAGAGGAGGCCGGCAAGTTGCTGGTGCTATGGCTCTTGCTGCGCAAGAATCCTTACTTCGATGAGCACTTCGATGGTATTGTGTATGCTGTCTGTGTGGGACTCGGCTTTGCAGCTATAGAGAATGTTTTCTATGTCTTTGATCATTCGGATGAATGGCTATCAGTAGCTGTTATGCGTTCATTGTTAGCTGTTCCTGGTCATTATGCTTATGCCGTGTTGATGGGTTATTACTATTCGATATATCACTTTGTAGACAGGTCTCCGAGAACAGCAGTTTGTATCTTTGCGGTTCCTGTCATTGCACACGGTATCTATGATGCTATTGCCATGAGTGGCATGGTCAATGAATATGTGGGTGGACTAAGCTTCTTCGTTCTGATATACTTCTGTGTGAAGATGCATAAGTTTGCCCTCAAGAAGATCGTAGCACAGATTGAGAGAGATCGAAATGGATATTCTGATATGCTGTAAAAATAAAGACTTACTATGAAAGAAGAGATAAACAATATTATTAAGCTCATGATCCAGCAGGTTGTGGACCATGTGCCGGAGTATGGAGATTTTGCCCCTGTCATGGAGTTTTTTGTGAATCCTGATGTAAGGACTCAAGAGTTTGTGGGGAAGTATGGTCTGAAGGTGTTCAAGATGCCCAAGGATGTCGTTCCCGACCCTAGGATACGCTATATTGAGGCGGCAGCATATATCCCGTCCGCCATATACAAGTCCGACTGTACTGTTGCTTCAGGCACCAAGGACGAGATCATTGCCATCATGCAGACACCAGAATTTGCGGAAAAGCTGCGTGAAACCTTCCTGGAGTTGGGGGAACTCTTTGAACATTATGACTAGTGCATGACACTTTTTGGGGGAAGTTGATAGATTGCAGGTTGCTTTGCGCTCTATAGTAACATGATGAGTTTATTATGTTTAACCGACAGCTATTTTTAAAGTATGCTGTCATTAAAAAAGGTATGACAATGTTACAGTTAAAAGGAAAGTATTGCAAGGACTGCAAAATCTTCACGGATAATATAGAGCAGGAAGCCCTCTCGATGGTGTATCATTTCCTTGATAACCCCATGTTCGAGGGTTCCATGATCAGGATTATGCCTGACGTGCATGCTGGTAAGGACATCGTGGTCGGATTCACGGTTCCGTTTACGGACCATGTAAATCCCGACCATGTAGGTGGCGACATCGGCTGCTCAGTATCGACTGCTATCACGGATATGCCTATCCATCCAGAGGATTACCCCGTGATTGAGAAGACGATCCGCGAGAACGTAAGATTCGGTATGAGCATTCAGCAGAAGCCTGTCTATCCGGTTGCTGACCTGTACAAGCACCTGCAGTTGCGTCTGCAGCAGGCTCGTCAGCAGTGGCCTGAGATGGTAGGTGCAATGGATGTCTCTGAACGCGGTATTACCGCCATGCTGAAACGCATTGAACAGAAGGAACACATGTTCTACAACAGTATCGGTACTGTTGGAGGCGGTAACCACTTTGTGGAAGTGGGGGTAACACCTGAAGGAAACTATGCCTTCACGGTGCACTGTGGAAGCCGTAACCTTGGTCAGAAAGTGTGGAAGTACTGGAAGGTGGAGGCCATGAAGCAGGAAGGTGTGACCAATGGATTCCTGGTAGAAGACGCCATGAAGGGATATATCACCGATATGGTCGTTGCTCAGGCATACGCGGAGTTTAACCATATGGTTATTGACCGCTTGGTGATGGAGGCCATCTGCAAGGGTAGCGGCAAAAAAGCCAATATTGTAGATCAAATCTACACCACCCACAATTACATCGACTTCTCCATGAAGATGATGCGCAAGGGTGCTGTGGCTGCTCCCGCTGGAAGAAAGCTGGTAATCCCATTCAATATGCGTGATGGCCTGATCATCGCCCGTGGCAAAGGTAATGAGGACTGGAACCAGAGCGCCCCTCATGGAGCAGGTCGCCTCCTGTCTCGTTCAGATGCCAAGGAACTCATTGACCTCGATGAATACAGAGAGGCTATGAAGGGCATCTACTCTACATCAGTCGGAACTGGTACTATTGACGAAAGTCCGATGGCTTACAAGGACCCGAAGGAGATTCTTCGTCTGATTGAAGACACGGTGGATGTGGAATACTTCATCCGTCCCGTCATCAACCTGAAGGCCACCAACTCCTACGACTCCAGCGTAGAGATTGATGTGAACGAGGAACAGGATTAAGTAACACACGCATTTCAATGTGGTATAAGAAATTGGGAGAAAGTGTATTAAACATGCATTTTCTCCCTTTTGAATTAAAAAATGTTCAACGAATAGCATTTTTTTTGAAAAAGTGAAACGGAAATTAAAATTATTTTGTAACTTTACGGCCGAATGTAAACCTACAAACAAGATTATTACGACCTAACGATGCATATATCAGCAAGATATCGCTATATGACACAGTCTGACAAAGAACTTGTCGAAGCTGTGATAAAGATTCCCCCTGAAGAGGAGGCTGCTGTGTATTTGCTTTACGAACGTTATACGCCGAAATTCAAGAAATTATATACAGACATCTATCAGGATATGTCTTGGTATGATGACTGTATGAGTGATTTGTTTGCCTATTTGAAAGGGAAAAATCAGGACTGGCGCACCTTTCGTACCTTCGAATGGCGTAGCAAGTTCTCCACTTGGATAGGTCAGGTGGCGCGTAACCGTTTTCTTGAAATCAAGCCTTATCTGATAGGAAAGATAGAAAAGCCACTCTCTATAGATGACAATGAGAATGGAAAGAAACCAGTGGTATTGCCCGATGAGTATCTGGAGGACTATGAGCGCAGACAGCGTAAGGTTCTCCTCTTGGAGGCTGTCGGACTATTAAAGGATATGGATCAGAAGTTTGTCATACTGAAGACGCTGCAAGGATATAACAGTGCAGAGATAGCCGACCTCTTGAACCAGAAATGGCAGAAGGACGGCATCAAGAAGTATGACAACAAAGGACGACTCGTTGTTCCCACCCCAGGCTATGTGGATGTACGTCGCCAACGAGCCAAGGAACAGCTGAAACGTATCATTGTTGAACTCTAATCAATCAGAACATGGAGATAACTAATGAACTGTTAGCAGCCTATGCTGAAGGTAACGTAACGCCTGAGGAACGAAAAGCGGTCCGAGAGTACCTCACGGAACATCCCTCGCAATTAGAGTCAGTCATGCTGATGATGGACGAGGACTATGGAATGGAGGCTAAGCAGCACAGTAAGGATATTAGTTTTATGGGGCTTACCCCTCCTAGAGTTAAACAAACACGATGTAATACAGCAGCCCTTGTTGATGTGGCATCAGAATCATATTTCGGATTAGAACGACATGTAAACTCCTCCGTTGATTCTTCATTTCAGGAGAGAATGGATGACTTGTTAGATGAAATCATTTAAAATTATGGCAGAACAGATAATTGACATAAGAGAAGATCTTCTTGATATCAAGAAAAATGGTTACTCGGCTGCAGGTCCTATGGAGCTTTCTACTGCAATATCGAAAAGTAATCCAGAGGCTTTGTTTTATATGGCATTATCTTTCTTCTGGGGCGGTGATCAGCCCAAAGATTATAAACAGTCATACGAGTGGGCAACAAAAGCAGCCGACAGAAACCATGCTAGGGCTCAGTGTCTTTTGGGAATTTGTCGCGCAATGGGTTTGGGTATAGATCAAGACACTTCGGTCATGCTGTATTGGCTCCATAAATCCGCGGATTTGAAGGATGTTGGCGGATTGTATTATCTCGCGCAATGTTATGAAAAAGGATGGGGTGTTGCCCAAAATTTGCAGACTGCTTTGTATTTTTATGCCGAAGCAGCTAATCTAGGGGATGCTGTCTCTAAGAAAAAAACCAAAGAATTGACAAAGTTAATTGACGCTGCTAATAAGGAGTATACAGCAGAAGAGATTGAGGAATGGTTTGAAAAAGGAGAAGAATACTATTTCGGAGATGATGAAACTGAACCTAATTATAAAGAAGCCATTAAATGGTATCGCAAAGCTGCTAACACAGGTCATGCTGATGCTCAATTCAGTTTGGGGTATTGTTACTTGAATGGCCTGGGTGTTGCTACAGATGAGGACGTTGCATGCAAATGGTTGAAGAAGGCCGCAGAGCAGAAACATCCAGAGGCTGTGTATAACCTCGGTACATGTTTTGAGCAAGGCTCAGGTGTAGCTATTGATATAGAGAAGGCTTTAAGTCTTTATACAGAGGCAAAAGAGTTAGGCTATGCTGATGCTAATGATGCTATCGAACAACTGAATAAAAGCATTGCCGCATATAAGGCGTATTTTGATAGGAAAAATGATCATAAGATATCGCCCCAAGCTTCTGTTGTAGAAAGAAACGAGAATTGCACATTACAGACATTACAAGATTTTCATAATTTATCATCTGACAAACAAGAAGAGTATCTATTTGTTGCTGGACACAATCCTACATGGAATCATGTACAACTTATGAGTTATATCGGACTAATTTCCGTTTTCGAACAAAAGAATATCTCAATCAAACAACAATAATTTTTTAAATATTTAAATTATGGTAGTGTTAATAATTATAATTGTCGTTCTCTTTGTCATATGTTTAATGGCATTATCAGGAAAAAAGAAATACAGAGAACGTGTAGATGAACTGCAGAAAATCGTAGAAAAAAAAGACAACGAGATTTCCCTGTTGCAGAGTAAAGTACAGGATTTGGAAAAAGAGGTTGTTAAAGTAAGGCAGTTAATTGGCCCAACACCATCTCCTGAACCGATTCCTGTTAATCCTGTCCCAAGTGGACCTGCAAAAGATGCTTTTCTCAAGAATCTAAAATGCTTTTTACCTTTGTTAGACGGTTTAATTACTGACACATATGACAAAGCACTTTGGTCAGAAGCAATGGTGAGTATTGACAATAAAGAATTGTTGGAATTGTGGAGAAAAGCATTGCCCAAGCCTAGAGTATGGTTAAATCTCATAGCCTCATGGGGATTAAGTTATGATGCTTGTATGGAATTTGTTGCCATTGCAGGAAGAGAAGAACTATATCAAACGAAAGACAATTCTCCCTTAATAGTCGGAAAAAAATACAAGGTGTTATCTAATGCCTGGGTATTAACTTCTAATGAGGGGAATAAGTCAATAATCAAAAAGGGAATAGTTGTTCAAATTGATTAATTATGAATGTCATAAATAGCTATAAAGTATGCTTCTTGGGACGAACAGGGAATGGAAAAACGACTCTGATTAATGCACTTTTTGGAACTAATTTTAATACAGATCCTTTGGTGGCATGTACAAAAGAGCTATATTCCGTTACTTTAATGAATAACTGTCCTGAAGGGTTCGAAGGGATTACTGTTTACGATACACCAGGCATTGGCGAGTTCTCTTCTGATGCTATTTATCAAAGGTTTTATGAAGAGGCTGTAAGCGAGGCCAATTGTATAGTTTTGGTCACAACCTTAGACAGAACAGATGCTCCAGCTCAACGTTTGATATCGAGAATACTCCCTTTCGTAAATGCGAAAGCAGCTCCTGTCAAATTTGTTGTTGCTGTAAATCATATTGATTCTAAGGTGGTTGCTGGAGAAAAAACGTATACTCCGTGGGATGATATTGAGAACAAACCTACAGAAACATGCTTAAATAATATAGAAGAGAGAATTGATATTATTAATCAGCGGTTCAATAAATATTTGCCAATTTCAGCAATTGTGCCTGTTAGTGGCCTGAGAAAATATGGTATTAATGAACTAAAAACAATAATAGAAAGTTAATATGGAAAATAAGAAGTTTATGATTGAGCAACTTTTCGACCTTGTCATAAAGGGAGCTCACTTGTCAGAGGCAGATTCAGCGAAGCTGACCAACGCTATTGATGAAGAAATTCACAAAAAGCCCTTTAGGGTAGCGATAATTGGACAGTCCGGCGTAGGAAAAACGACTACGCTAAATGCAGTTTTCGGATTAAAAGATTATGTCTCTGATATTGCCGAAGGAACCACGAAAATCGAAGAAAAAATATTCCCAATGGGCAATGGATTTAATTTGGCTATTTATGATATGCCAGGGTTAAACAACGATGTGGATAAAGATATTGAATACGAAGAATTATATAAGAAAATCTTGCCAGGGTGTGATGTTATTGTTTACATTATTAATGCACATTCTAGGGATTTGGGTGAAGATTGTAGGATTTTGAAGGAAGTGGTTCTTCCCATTTGTAACAATAATAATACCCTTGAAAATCTGATTTTAGCAATCAATAAAATAGATACAATAGGTGAAAGTGTTGATCCTAATGACCCTGAACTGAAATGGGATATCCTGAACAACGTACCAACAGAAAAGTTAAAAGCGTGCATGAAGACTAAACTGTCTGACATAAGTGAAAAGTTGATAACGGAAAATCTGGTTGGTGGAGAAAAGTCTATTGATATTAAGAAAATCGTTTTCTATTCAGCGGTGTTCAACTACAATCTCAAAGCCTTTTTATTAGCGATAACTCGCACACCACGAGGAATCTTCTGGGCAGGTACTGTCGGTCCTGAGCGAATTGGCAAATGGAGTGATTTAGTTTTAAATAAATAAAGATACATTATGACACAAGAAGAACAGAAAAGATACGATCAATTGTCACCGAGAGAACAAGAAACTTATAACTTCTATTCAAAACGAAACCCAGGATGGACTCAAAGCCAATTGTTGACAATGTGTGGATTTGAGGATATTGTTGTGGAAACAATAGAAGACGGTCCTGGCAATGTGCGCATAGATGACCCCAAAGTTCAAAAGGGTATATTTGAGCGATTAGATGGTTGGTTCAACAAGACCTTCCCTGAATTGTACATACAAGTTGCTCCTATCATGCAAAAAGCCATTTATAAGCTAACTGTTTGGATTGAGCAAGGAATAAAAGTTGTAAAAAACATATTCGATTTATTAAAAGAATTATTCAGATAATCTTAATCTTTTATTTATATGATAAACAATGATGATTTGGATATTTTTGCTCATGTAAAAGGGCAAAATCCGCAGTGGAATGATACACAGGTTTGGGCTGATGTTAGTATGCAGCGTGAAATTGAAGACGCTGTTGACCATGGTCTCGTGGATGCAAATAGTATCACGAGAGATTTTATTGAACTTGTCGTCAGAAGGGCTCGAATTTGGATTGAAGATAATTTACCTAATATTATAGAAAAAGTAGCAGGCTTCTTTGAGAGTTTATTGGATAATATAGGTGATTGGATTTCACGTGGCGTTAATTGGTTCATGGATGCTATTGGTGATTTAATTGCTAATTTTGACTTTTAATTATTATAGAAAACAATGGAGAATCCAACATACGAATATTACAAGAAGTTACATCCAGAATGGAGTGAAGAACAAATATGGATTGCAGTGAGCCTGAACTTAGAAGGCGAAAAAACTGTAGATTCAAACAAAGATGTAGATATTCATGATCCAGATGTGATTAAGGGAATTCTTGAGGGAGCTAGGAATTGGCTAAAAGAAGTACTACCAGGCATTTTTGAAAAAGTTGCTTGTTTCTTCGAGAATTTTATTAGCAATATAGGTCAATGGGTTCAAAAAGGACTTGAATATGTACTCAATGCTATTGAATATCTTTACGAAAAAGGAAAGCAAGTGGCTGAAGCTTTGAAAACCCCTGTCGTTTAACTTCTATTTTCAAGAGACTGTGTCATAGTGTCTTGTCTAGCAATTGATATCTTGACATAGCCTCTAATATTTATGTTTTATGGGCTTTAAAGGAAAATTTGTCAAATTCATTCATAAGAGTGGCGCCAATAAACCTGGTGGATATGTCCATGATTATGCCACATGGTCGTTTATGCTGACCAACACCAGTTGGTTCGGGAGTACTCCTGTCCGGGCATATATTACGGACTACTATGGGCGAAACAGTAGAGAATATCCTTTTGTGTCAAAAGGTGGTGAGACGCTGAACTTCAACATTGGTACCATTGACTGGGACTGGTGTCAGGGGGATGTGTTTATTCTCTACGACCAGCATGGACGAGAGATTAATCAATGGTCTTTCTTCTTGAAAGAGTATGGCCCAGGAGAATGTCCAGAATGTCATGGTACAAAAAAGTGTGGTAGTTGTCATGGAGATCCGATGAAAATCAATCCCGATATCTATGCGGACAATTACTTTATAAAATGTAATCATTGTCATGGAACAGGGAAATGCCCTACGTGCGATATCCCTTATCATTTTGATGCACTCGGAGAACCGATCTATGTACCTCCCCAGGCTCCAAAGACCTTCAAGTCTGTGATTACGCTACAACACGAAATAGAGAAGAAAACCCAGCAGATTAACCAGTTAAAAGGAGATTTGTGGAAACAGAAGATGCAGGGTAAAAATACGGCAACAATGGAGGCAAGAATTGCACAATTCGAAAAGGAACTGGAAGTGCTAAACAGACAACTTAGTGATAAAATGAGACGTTAAACTCTTATTCTTCGAGCTATGGCCATAAGCGGTTCTTTCAGAAAACAATTAGCGGTGCTCCCTAATGGCACTCAGAGAAATATCTATTCGTTTGTACTCCATAATAGTGATTGGTTGGGAACACAGAAAATGACTGTGGTCTTTGCTGATATGGGAATGGTTCGCCAAGCATCTTTTAATATTGAACTGAAATCTGGACAGACAATAGAACTGGATGTCCGTAATACAGGCTGGGATTGGTGTATGGGGGATGTGGCAATCATTCTCGACAAGAAAGGTAAGGAGAAGGCACGTTGGAGTTTTCGCCCTCACGTCTATGGTCCTGGTGAGTGTCCAGAATGTCATGGTACACATCGATGTAAAGCCTGCAACGGCAGAGGAAGATGGCCAGACAAGATGCGGAACTATGTGTCATGTTCCACCTGCCATGGAACAGGCCAGTGCCAGACTTGTTATATTCCTACGCGTGATGAGAATGGCGACTCGCCTGCCGTGGTACAGGGCCAAATGGCTGCCAAACCTCAAAAGTATCATAGACCTGCAGCTGTCATTCAAGGAGAAATCAAAAGAAAAGAACGGGAGTTGGATCAAGTAAATAGAGATTTGGAGAAACGCACCAATCCACAACCGACTGAAGTGATACGTAGTAGTTGGCCTTATCCTGGAACAACAGTGTACGTGAAGCCCAAAGGTGACTTTGGCTCTTACACCTATCATTTAAGTCGTCGCTCAGCACAATTGGAGCAAGAACTAAGAGAGCTGTATCGGGAATTTGCTGATGCAGAGTCGGACAGATAAAATATCAATATAACAATGAGACAAGAAAGTATCAATCAGATATGGGAGGCTGGTCGAAATGGAGATCCCTTCGCATTGACAGTTATGGGATTATGGCTATATGAGGGAGAAATCCTCAATCGAGACATGCAGAGTGGTTTGAGCATTCTAAATCAGGTCGCACAAAGTGTCATTTGGGCCCATGATATCCTCACGTTTGTCAATGCTAATCCTTATCTTACAAATGTCAGCGAGCGTTATACTGTATCAGGACAAGCTACACAGCAGATGGGCGAAGCGATGCAACACAACAATGTCTTTGCGATGACCGCTTTAGGAGATATCTACTATCGCGGCAAGAATGCACCACAAAACCGGCAAGTGGCAGTCAACTATGTGCAAACAGCAGCGCAGATGGGATGTCTTTGGGCACAAGACTTGTTAAAAGAGTATACTGACAATGCCATGGACCCAACAACAAGTTATGATCATGTCTTTAATAATAAAAGGAATGAAAACCACCAATCACCACATCATTCCCCATCACAGAGACCTGCTTCAACAAGTCCATCAAAGGAGTCGTCCGATGCTATGGAAGAGTTGAATGGTCTCATAGGATTAAAGAGGGTTAAAGAGGAAGTTTCTTCGTTGCGTAACTTTGTTACTGTGCAGCAGCAACGTCAACGTGAGGGGCTGAAGGTTTTAAACGTCTCGTATCACTGTGTTTTTTCTGGAAGTCCTGGTACGGGAAAAACAACTGTTGCCCGTATTGTGGCAGGAATCTACAGAGACTTGGGGATATTAAAGAAAGGGCATTTGGTTGAGGTTCAACGTTCTGATTTGGTGGCAGAATATGTGGGACAAACGGCTCCAAAGACTAATGCTAAGATTGACGAAGCGCTCGACGGCGTATTGTTTATCGATGAAGCATATACGTTGTCAACAGGTGGCCAGAATGATTTTGGACAAGAAGCGATTAATACTTTGTTGAAACGAATGGAGGATGATCGTGAACGCCTTGTCGTCATACTTGCAGGATATAGCAATGAGATTAAGCAATTCATAAACACCAATCCTGGACTGGAATCTCGTTTTAATCGCTATATCCACTTTGACGATTATACTGAAGAGGAATTAATGAGAATTTTCGCATTTAATCTTCGAAAATCTCAATATAAAATTACTCATGAAGCATATGACATGGTATCACAAATCATCAGTGAAAAGGTCGCAAACAAAGATAGCAGATTTGGTAATGCCCGTTATGTGCGCAACTTGTTCGAGAAAATTATCCAAAGACAATCCGACCGTTTAGCACGTATGGGTAAACTCTCACGTGAGCAATTGACAATTATTACGGCTGAAGATATTGCAATTTGATTATTATGATATGATTTACTACGATGACCCCAAAAATAGAAGCAAGTTCTATGCCCTTGACAATTTTCATAGAAATCTAGAACGTCAATTTAAGTTCGGAGTATCCATTTTTGATTGTGATAAAGCTGTAAAAGATGCTTCAGCGTTCTTTGGCATATCTGTACCGGATATTATTAGGGATCTCACAGACGAGACAGATGGGGCAACATATGTGTGCTTAGGCAATCGAGGGTCTATGGCTGATGACGAACTGAGTTATAGTTTGGCGCAGTTGGCCAATATGAAAATAACAGGGAAAGAAGCATTCTCCTTAATAATCACGCATGAATTTTCACATCGTGTATTACAGGATACTCATTTCCCCGGATTGAATGACGGCAGTTGGGAACAAGAACTTTGTTGCGACTTTTTTATGGGCGTTCGTGCCTCGCTAGACAAGATGTCAACAGAGGCTCTTAATGCCGTCAGGAACGGACTTGGAAATTGCTCCGGTTCTAGCAGTCACCCCACAGGTCATCTGCGCTATGAAGTTATCAGTCATGGTTATATGATTGGCAATTTTGACATAGTTCAGCACCGTCAGCGTTCATTCAATGATTATATGAAGTGTTTCTGGGATTGGTTGCAAAAAAATGCCCAAACCATACGTCAGGAACAGATGAGTATTCTTTGTTAGCTTGTAGGATGAAATCATTTTAAACGACTAATAAAAATCCCCACATATCAAATCAGATGTGGGGATTTCATTCCTACTGATAGAACCATGAGGTTTCTTCACTCTATAACCTAAAAGGCAAGTCAAATTAAAAATTGTTGGAATTATGAAAAGAACAAACATTATCAATTATGATGTCCTTGGGGATAGAATCTGTCGTTTTGCTTGTAAGGCTGGTAGAGTGACCGCAAGACCTGTATTACTCCTTTTTTATGTGATGAAGAGCAAAGAGACGCCTTGGAAGGATAAGCTGTTGGTATTCTCCACGTTGTCGTATGTTGTGTTTCCAGTAGACATATTGGATGCCAAGCGATTGCCAATCATTGGCTGGCTTGACGAGATCGCCTCTCTGTCGGTAACTTATCAGAAGATGTGTAAAAATATCACTCCAGAAATGGAAGCAAAAGTGGATGCCATACTTGATAAGTGGTTTCCAGAATACGCACCGTATGAAATAATTAAGGATGTTAAAATTTGATACTACAAGTTCCTATTAGTGAAGCTGTTGAACTGATTAAGCAGAAGAGCGTGTGCTGCATCTTCGCGAGATTGAGCAGGCACGTAAAGCGTTAGAACATATAGAGATGAAGGGTGTATCATTTAGCACAGATTCGATATTGGTTGATTTTAAAATGAAAGTTTAGAGATAATTACAGATGAGATGTAAAAGCCAGACGCTGCTAGGCGAAGGGTATGAGAGGGAATACGGACTGCGAGTTAACTACATCAGCGGGCATTACGGACTGTTTGACAAGGATGGCCGTATGCTACTGCCTTGTGCCTATGACCAGATAGAGCACTTTGATGACTGGGAAAGTGCGTGGGTATGCTATGAAGGTTTATGGGGAATGGTTGATACGCGAGGGAAATTTCGCTTTAAGCCTCAATATCTGCAGAAAGGCCTCTTTGTTGACAATGCCTGTTGGGTGAAGCGTCAGGATGGGGCATGGGGACGTATTGACCATGATAACCATATTGTAACCCCATTCATTTATGCTGGTCACCATTCTGTACTTGACGTACTAGTGGTTGAGCAGGACAAACATTTCGGAGCCATCGATGCCCAAGGTCATCTGGTGTTACCTTTCGAGTACACTAAGATAGAAGAAGTGCAGTTGGAGAAGGCCTTGGGTAGCTGTAGTCAGGGATGTGAACCCTCTGATGTATTCATGGCCATAGCCTATCAAGATAAGGATATGTGGATTCTTGACCGTGAAGGGCATATCCGTTTCAATGAACCATTCTGTTCGATGTACTGCTCAGTTTATTGTAGTTGGACCCCTGGGGCACATATTTACGATTTTGCCTTTCATGACGACCTCATGCTTATTGCAAAACGCAAGGATCCAACGATTCCCTACGACAAGCATGACAACTGGCTTGTGGGTCTCTACGATGTAAGGAAAGAGGAATTCCTTCTGCCATGTGTCTATGACCAAATTGCTGAATACAGTCATGGAAAACCTTGGCTTGATCGTACTCCAGGCAACTTTACGCTGGCCCGTCGGGAAGGCAAAGAAGTGTTACTAGACCATACGGGAAGGGAAACGATGCCATTAGAGTATGAAGTCGTAGACTACCGTGGTTTCTATGATGGTGAATACCTGATTCCGGCCTATAAAGACAAGCTCTGGGGTTATATCAACGTCCATGGAACGGTGAAGATTCCCTTTAGGTTTAAGTGGGCAGGACAGTTCTATCATGGCGTTGCACCTGTCCGTTATGCATCAGTGAGAGACGGCGTGCGTTTGGACGACTATACAGAGGACCGTATGGAAGTTAGGTATATCGACCATCATGGTCGTGAAGCGCAAGCCCCCGATCATTATCCTTATACAATTCATTAAAATGTACGAATATCGTAAGGTGGTTGAAATGAAATACAATATAGAACGACTGATAGGACTAGGTAAAGTCCTGAAAAGAGAAGATTTTGTTTTCTTCTGGGGGCATACCGCACGAGCTGACAAGGATGCGAGGGCTTGTCTGAGTCAGTGGTGGCTGTGTACTTTTGAGGTTGGTGGAGTCTACTATAACTGTACTGAACAATATATGATGGCTGAGAAAGCGAGGCTGTTTGGAGATGTTGAAACATTGGAAAAGATATTGGCGTCATACGAGCCTATGGAGCAGAAAAAGTTGGGACGCAGAGTTCAGGGGTATGACGACGCTACATGGAAAGCTCATCGCTTTGATGCTGTGCTGCGAGGAAATGTTGCCAAGTTCTCACAGAATGAGAAGCTCCGTGACTATTTGCTTTCGACTGGAGATAAGATTCTTGTCGAAGCCAGTCCGAAGGATGATGTCTGGGGCATCGGACTTGAGGAGTCGCATCCTGATGCCATCAATCCGTGGCGATGGCCAGGAATGAATCTGTTAGGCTTTGCATTGATGGAAGTAAGAGATGTTATATTATGAGAGAAGAATCTATTGAGCGATTAAGAGCGTTTGCTATTAAGCATACAAGAATGGGAAGCTTTTCTGTTCATGGCATTGTCCATTGGGATAGAGTTGCAAACAATGCAGACCTCCTGAATACAAGTGATGTAGACTTGCTTGTTGTGAAAGCCTTTGCCTATGTTCATGATGTGGAAAGAAATGACGATGGTTATGACCTTCAACATGGCCCAAGGGCTGCAGCACTTGTTGATGAGATACGTGACACTGAACTCGCCTTTCTCAATGATGATGAGATTCTTCAGTTAAAAAAGGCTTGCGAGTTACATACGTCAACGTGGAGGACGGAAGATGCTACGGTGAATGCTTGTTTTGACGCGGATCGTCTGGACTTGGGGAGAGTAGGAATTGCTCCGAACCCAGACAAGATGGCGACTGTGCAGGGACAGATCTTAGCGGAGAGAATGATAGAAGACGATCCTAATGATTGGATCCTGAATGGCGGTTGAACAAGGTGCCTCTCATAAAAAATGAGGGGCATTTTTGTTTTTGCTGATAGAAATGGGTTATTTGCGTCACTCTCTTAACATGAACAGATAAAACATAGGAGGTTAAGAGAGATGAACGCAAAGACGAATGCAGAAAAGGAGTGGCTCCGCAAGATGACTACTGGCAGGGTGGTGGAGAACCCTACGCCCAAGCCATGCAATGGGTTCGGTGATGTGGCAGGCATGGACGAGCTGAAGCAGTTGGTGACGGAAGGCTTCATCAATGTGCTGAACAACCAGGAATGTGCCAAGGCCTATGGGATTACTCCTCCGAGCATGCTCTTCTATGGTCCGGCAGGAGGTGGCAAAACATTCTTTGCCGAGAAGATTGCTGAGGAGGTGGGCATCAACTTCATGAAGATTGTACCTGACGACCTGGCATCGACCCTTATACATGGCACCCAGGAGAAAATCGGTGAGGTGTTTCGTAAGGCAGAACGTAAGGCTCCGACACTGATCTTCTTTGATGAGTTCGACGCGATGGTGCCACGTCGTACCAATGACGACCATAACTATCAGAACGGTGAAGTTAACGAGTTTCTGTGTATGCTGAACAATGCTGCTGAGCGAGGTGTCTATGTCCTGGCGGCTACCAACCACCCTGAGCGCATTGATAAAGCCGTTTTGCGCACAGGTCGCATCGACGAGATGATCTATGTGGATATGCCTGACAGCAAGGCGCGCGAGAGCTTGTTCCGACTGGAGTTGTCAAAGTTGCCGGTAGCTGAGGATGTAGATTTCGTAAAGCTTGCCGACATGACAAAAGGGTATAATTGCAGCGACATCAGCTATATCATCAAGGTGGCTTCCCGTAAGATGTTCAATGCCAGCATCAAGGAGAAAGAGCAGCCCTACAAGGTGATTACGCAGTCGTTGTTGGAAGAGACCATCGCCCATCAGTCGCCTTCTGTCACCAGCCGTGAACTGAAGGAGTTCGAGCGCGTGCGCAGTGAGTTCTCTCCCATGGACAAAGGCAGACAACATGTGGCCATTGGATTTCATTGAACAAGTGGGCTGTGCCCTGATTAACAATTTAATAACGATACGATTATGAAGGAGAAAATTTTTGAAGCATTCAAGGCTTTGGGCTTTGAGTTAGAGGAAGTGGAAGGTTTCGGCTATGGTTTCCAGTATGAGGGAAGAAGCTATCTCTATATGTGTAGTGAGGACGATGACGACTTTCTGAATATCGTGATACCTGCAGTGTTGGACCTTGAGGATGAGAACGATATCTGTTTCTATCAGCTGATGGATAAGATTAACGCTGCCCGCAAGTACATTAAGGCCAACAGGCTTGGTAAAAGTATGTGGTTGTCCTATGAGCGCGAACTGTTTGGAGACGAAGACCTGAAAAAGGTGCTCACACGTATGATTCTGCATCTGGATGCATGTCTGATGTTTCTGCAAAAGGCAATGAAGAATTCTGAAAAAGAGGAGGATTAGCTATGACAAAGAAAGAATTAATGATGTCTGTCCTCGAAAGGATAGGCTATCCACCAAAGATTGACGACGATGGCGATATCATGGTTTGCTATCAGTTGAAGACTATCTATGTCTTGACGGGTGACGAAGAAGAAACTTATATCTCTATGATGCTTCCTCAGTTTTATGAGATAGAGGAAGGACAGGAAACAGTAGTCCTGGCGGTTTGCAACAAAATGACTCGTGAACTGAAACTCGCCAAGGTGTATATAGACCAGACCTTCAAGAGTGTGTCAGCTGCCTGTGAGTTCTTCTATGCCAACGAAGAGTCATTGGAACAGAACATCCGCCACTCGTTGGAACTGCTGGGTGTGGTTCGTGGCATCTTCAGAAGAGATCTGGATGAGCTGTCAGAGGACACGTGAGAAGATGATCAAGGACTTGGGACAGGGGGTGCAGAAATGCACCCTCTTCTTTCAATGAGTTCAAATAAATCACAATTTATTTTGTATTTTGAACACTTATTCGTAACTTTTCGACAAGTCGAGAAGGTACTTTCGTTCGAAAATGCTCAAATTAATTTGGCATTTTGCTCACTTATTCGTACCTTTGCAGCGTCAACTAACTAACTAAGTGTATGAAATACGTTTATCAATCATTCATTTCCCTTTTGCTGCTCCTGCTGGCGCTGCCAGTTGCAGCCTACGAACAGCAGTCAATTAACATCACTGTAAATGGTAAGTTGCGTAATATGATTTGCTTTACGCCCAACGACTTGCCTGCCAAGTCGCCACTGATGATTGTGACGCACGGCATGAACCAAGATCCGGAATACCAGATGGGTTCTGACAAGTTGTACGAACTAATTGATACGGCAAAGTTTGTCATTACCTATTTGCGTAGCGACGGCAGCACATGGGACACAGGCGGTACGAACGACCAGACCTTCGTGTCGAAGACCATCGACGAGATGGCCAAGCGGTTCGATATTGACAAGGAACGCGTCTATTGGTCAGGATTTTCAATGGGTTCCATGCTGATCCACCACTGCATAGCCAATATGCAGAACAAGATAGCAGCCTTTGCACCCACCAGTGGTATACAGTTCTCTGAGTCTCCTTGGAACAATTGCAAGAAACCCGTGAACATGCTGGAGTGCATCGCCTATGATGATGACGTATTTGGCTATGAGCAGTATGGCATCCATGCTTATATAGAGAACTATGCCAAGCACGACAAACACACGCAATATAGCAAGCAGGTAGGCTACAGGCCCATGGGTGCTTCGTGGGGCAATGGCGACCTGGAGAAATGGACTGGTGGCCCCAACGGTGGCGAGGTATGGCTCTATTCTTATAATAATGGTGGTCACTGGCCATCAGACCAGAATAGACACCTTATCTGGAACTTCTGCAAGCGCTTCTCGCTAAATCAGCCTTCGGCACGCATCACGGTGCCTGCTGGCGAGGCCACCAATCTATATATGGGTCCGAAGGATGAGGCTGCGTTCCCTGACGTCCAGATTGAAGCTACTGCCAAGGCTAAAACCACGGGCGGAAGCATTGTGCAGGCCGACATCTATGATGGCAACACACTGTTACAATCGCTGACGGAGGCTCCCTATACCGCTACCCTGACGGCCCCAGCAGCAGGTGCACACAGTCTGCGCATTGTGGCAACGGACAACAACGGAAAGACTGCCGATGCCTACTGTTTGGTGAATAACGAGGTGGTAGAGGAAGCTGCGAGCTACGACCTGTGTAGCAACTTCACTATGGATGGTGCTGTTCCTCAGGACTGGTATGTCAGCAACGGCACCGCCTCGTCAACGCGTATGGGGGGTGGACTGCCCTATACCAATGGTCCACGTTTGTTGTATTTTACTAATGATAGTCGTGGCTTCGACTACGGTCTGTTGGTTCAGAACTCTGCAGGCAAGGCGAAGGCCGCCTTTGCTAAGTTTGGTGACGAGAAAGGCCGTTCAACGATGTTGTTGCACGCAGGAAGCTACGTTCTCGGCTACAGGATATATAACTGGAACCAGTCTGAGCCTACGCCCGTAACCATCGCTATAGAACGTCCCGACGGGCAGGAGATGGCTTCAAAGGTTTATACCCCCACCAAGAATATTGGTGGCAATACGGGCAATGCATTTTCAAGTATTAAGATACAGAAGTTCGAGTTCGACATCAAGCAGACGGGCTACTATGTCCTTGTCTTCTATACCGATGCTACGAAAAATGCAGACTTCGTAGCAGGTAAGCTGACTCTCAAGCTGAAGGAAAGCAGAGAAAGCGATGCGACGCATCTAAATGATAATGTAAAAATGATAAATGATAAGGAGGAAACAACGAACGATGGCGTTTACGACCTGCAAGGACGCAGAATAACTAATGACCATCAGCTAAAAGCGAAAGGCATTTACATCCGAAACGGTCGGAAGGTCGTCTTAAAGTAAGAAAAAAGGACTCAGAGCACTGAGTCCTTTTATTGTGTTCGTTATTGCATACGTTTTAGGTTCTCCCACCGCACATTCCACGTGCCGTCTTGCGGGAATCCCGGATTGATGGACGTCGTGCATCCGTCCCATCCGGCACACATCATGGCGATAGCCGTGAGGAGAGCTCCGTTGCCAGGCAGGTAGAGACGCAGACGGTCTGATGTCTGGAAGTTATGTCCGTTCTTTAGGTAGGTGTTCTTCTGCGTATCGATGAGTAGTGCCTTCAGTGCCTTCTCTGGCTGACCCAGACGAGCTGCCGTCATCGCCACCATACCGTAGTCCCATCCCCATGTCGTAGCCCAGTTCCAATGCTGCATCACGTCGTCGAGCGTGGCTTTCATCATCTCCTGCGAATAGAGCGGGTGAATGGCAGAGATAGGCAACAAACCACAGGCGCCCAGCACAGCAGGATGGTCATTGCGACATTTCTCTGCGAAGGTCTCGGTGGCAACTGTAGGTTTGGCGCCACTGGCTACCGCATCGAAGGGGTCAAAACTCGTTAGGTTGTCGGTCTTACCTTTCATTCTAGTAGATTGTTTCTTAATGCGTGCAAAAGTACGAAATAAAACTGAGACCGCCAAACGAAAATGCTCAAATAAATTTGGCATTTCGCTCACTTATTCGTACCTTTGTCACCAAAACGAAAAAAGATTATGGCAACAGTAGATGACAAGAAAGTGATTTTCTCGATGGTGGGTGTGAGCAAGACCATCCAGCAGAACCAGAAACAAGTGCTCAAGAACATCTATCTCAGCTTCTTCTATGGGGCAAAGATAGGCATCATTGGTCTGAATGGTGCAGGTAAGTCGACGCTGATGAAAATCATTGCCGGACTGGACCAGCAGTATCAGGGTAATGTGGTATGGGCACCTGGCTATACGGTTGGGTACCTGCCTCAGGACCCTCCCTTGAACGAGGAGAAGACCGTCAAAGAGAATGTGATGGAAGGTGTGCAACATGTGTATGATGCACTGGCTGAATATGACGAAATCAACGTGAAATTCGGTTTGCCCGAATATTACGAGGATGCAGATAAGATGGACCAGCTGATGCAGCGTCAGGCAGAATTGCAGGACATCATCGACGCTACCGATGCGTGGAATATGGACTCTAAGCTGGACCGTGCGATGGCTGCGCTGAACTGTCCTCCTGGCGATTGGTCTGTAAAGACCCTTTCTGGTGGTGAGCGCCGTCGTGTGGCTCTGTGTCGCCTGTTGTTGCAGAAGCCCGATGTGCTGTTGCTCGATGAGCCTACCAACCACCTTGATGCAGAGTCTATCGACTGGCTGGAGCAGCACTTGCAGCAGTACGAGGGTACGGTGATTGCCGTCACCCACGACCGCTACTTCCTGGACGATGTGGCTGAGTGGATTCTGGAGCTGGACCGTGGCGAAGGTATTCCCTGGAAGGGTAACTACTCCAGCTGGCTGGAACAGAAGTCACAGCGACTGGCTCAGGAGGAGAAGCAGGCTTCGAAGCGTCGTAAGACGTTGGAGCGCGAGTTGGAGTGGGTAAGGATGGCCCCCAAGGCCCGTCATGCGAAGGGTAAGGCTCGTCTGAACTCTTACGAGACCATGCTCAACGAGGAACAGAAGCAGAAGGAAGAGAAGTTGGAAATCTTCATCCCCAACGGACCACGTCTGGGCAACAAGGTCATCATTGCCGAACATGTGGCGAAGTCGTTCCCTGAGAAGACGCTGTTCAAGGACCTGAACTTCAATCTCCCACCTAACGGCATCGTGGGTGTCATTGGTCCCAACGGTGCTGGTAAGACCACGCTGTTCCGACTGATCATGGGTCTCGACAAGGCTGATGCAGGTACGTTCAGTGTGGGCGAGACGGTAAGACTCTCGTATGTCGACCAGCAACATAAGGACATACTGCCCGAAAAGTCCGTCTATGAGGTGGTGAGTGGTGGCAACGAGACCATCCGCATGGGTGACAAGGATGTTAACGTGCGTGCATACCTGAGTCGTTTTAACTTCAGTGGTGCCGATCAGGAGAAGAAGTGTGGCGTACTCTCGGGTGGTGAGCGCAACCGCCTGCATCTAGCCATCGCTCTGAAACAGGAGGGTAACGTGTTGTTGCTCGACGAGCCCACCAACGATATTGACGTCAACACGCTGCGAGCCTTGGAGGAAGGCTTGGAGGCCTTTGCGGGTTGTGCTGTCGTCATCAGTCACG